>VMBT01000017.1_pt1 | contig 123725 bp, 105 predicted proteins | sample 4404301 | NCBI WGS metagenome assembly VMBT01 (sample SAMN12238535, study PRJNA552566) | marine metagenome | isolation source: Coastal seawater | place: USA: coastal Georgia, Sapelo Island | collected 2008-08/2009-08 | reverse complement strand
TCGGAAATATTGGGCTGATAGACATGGGCATCCGCATCCGGCCCCACAATTGTATTGACCTCAGCAAAATCCCCAACAATCACTTTGACCATATCACCCAATATGGAAAAACTCGCCACAATCCGGAGTGGATTGTCATCAGCAAAGCTTCCGTTTGCGGAAATACCCACCCAAATCACAGCGTTAAACAGAGCTCGTTTTATCTGCTTCAGCATTTCGAACCTCCCATATCAGTTGTGACGAACGGCCTTAAATTGACTGCGCAATCCTAAAGGACCAAACACCGCCGAAAAACCAAAAATCACACCAGCAACAAGGACAATGGACGGCCCTGTCGGCGTTTCCGGTAAAACATAGGACAGAAGCAATCCAATCCAGCAGCTAAGCAGCGCAAATAAGAAACCAAATCCGAGCTGCGCAGTTATTGTACCTGACCAGTAACGCGCGGAGGTAGCTGGTAAAATCATCAATCCCACAGCCATCAAAGTACCAAGCGTTTTGAACGCTGCCAAAAGGTTTAGAACCAACAGGAACATAAAACCCTGATCAACAATCCAAGGACGTTTCATTTGGGATTCAAAGAAGACTGGATCGCAGGTGCTCATGATGAGGGGACGTAACATGACCGCAAAAGCGCATAGAGTGATTGTTGCCACACCTCCAACGAGTGCCATTGTGGCATCATCAACGCCAAGGATTGATCCAAACAGAAAGCTCTTGAGCGGCACAGCTGATCCTGCTGCAGAGAGGATAAATATTCCGACTGCCAACGAAATCAGGTAGAGCGAGGCAAGGCTCGCATCACTGCGCAGAATGGTATTTCGTGCAAGATATGCCGTCAGAACGGCAACCCCGACCCCTGCGATTAATCCCCCAAATAAGAGGGACATAACAGACAAACCCGCAGTGACAAATCCGATGACTACACCGGGGGTGATCGCATGCGCCATCGCTTCTCCGGCAAGAGAGAGGCGGCGTAACACAAGAAAAGTCCCCACAGGCGCAACAGAAGCCGACAGAACTGTGGTTACAACCAAAGCCCGCTGCATAAAGGCGTAGCTGAACATATCCACGATAAATTCAAACATGTGTTGCCTGCTGTTCTGTGCTTTTGCGAAAAATCCAAGATGCCTGACTTGCCGACATATAGCCTTGCGCCACAAGTCGATCATGCGAAAGCACATCGGATACTTTTCCGAAACTTGCGGCCCCATTTCCCAAGAGCAACGCATGGGAACAATGATCCAAAACAGCCGACAAATCATGCACGACCAGAAGAACAGCGCGCTTTTCTTTCTTCCATCCATCAATGATTTTGAGCAAGTGTTGCTCTGTGTTCTGATCCACTGCGGCAAAGGGTTCGTCAAGGATGATAAGCGGGGCATCCTGCATAATAACTCTGGCAAAGAGCGTTCTTTGCAGTTGTCCGCCTGACAGGGTGTGCAGCGGACGTTCGGCGAGGTCTAAAACACCCGCCTGATCGAGCGCCTGATCCACTTTCTTGCGGGCTGCGGCATTCAAGCCCGAAAACGGATTAAATCCTTTCCAAGCGCCCATCGCTGCCAAATCGCGCACCCTGATTGGGAAACGGCGATCAAATTCCGATAATTGTGCCAGATACCCGATTTCATCGGGTCGCCCTTTGGGCCAGTGGATTGTTCCGATTTTTGGATCGTGCAGTCCGAGCACGGTTTTGACAAATGTGCTTTTTCCCGTGCCGTTCGCGCCGACCACCGCAAGCATCATGCCTGCATGAATATCAAGGCTCAGTCCGGAAAATAGTGGTTCATTAGAATAGCCCAAACTCAGGGATTGTATATGTGCGATTGCACTCACAAAATCACACTTAAAATCAGCGACCAAAGACCGAAGGATACGACCGCAGCAGCACTTACAAGGCTGAATTGGCTGAATTCAGTGATGCAAAAGCTCCGCTTTGTGTTGGTTGGTTTTTGCTGAGCCGTCGAAGAAAAATACGCTTCAGCCTGATCTAACACACCATCACTCATAATTTGCCCTTTGCGTTAGGGGAAAGCGCGCAAATCAGAGAGATATTCATCATATCTGACCCACTGAGACACCCCGCCCAGATGAACTATATTACCTATGGCAGGTCTCCTGACTTGCGGCGTTTTGCTGTTTGCGCCTTCCCAAGCCTTCGCTCAGTGGCATATGCAAACTGCGAAACCGCTTACAGTTGCGGGGGCAGTCACAGAATTGAACCCAAAGGTGCGCACTGTGTTCCCTTTTAAATCCTTTGCTGAGTCGCTCAGGATACCATTTAGTCCCTGCACTCTTAGAAGAATTCGCAGAGCGATCAAGAAAAAAAAGAGCTGTGGGCAGTTATTCCAAAATATGGACATAAGAAACACAATCTAAACAAGACGTTTCCATTCCAAGCGGACAGATTTTTTGTTGACCCGTCCAAGATGTGCCAGTCATGCACCCTGACAAAATGACAGCACAGCTGATAAATTCATTTATTGGGCCGATACCAGAAATTCAAAATTTGAAATAGTTACGCCGGCCGCGCACCAAGGATAACCACAAGTAATAAATGGAAAGTCTTGAAAATATTTAAGTGACAAGGCTTCTGTCAATCTGAATCCCAAATCGATATTAGTTGTGTTTGCATCCACGGTGACAGGCTGGTTGAAGGTTTGAACACCCCAGACATAGTTCGCGTCTGAATTGAGAGTAGGCCAGCCGTGATTTGGATCGTTGCCCTGAACAACATTTGCTGCTGTTGTTAGATCATTCAACAAATACAGATCAATGCTGTTATTTGCCGTCGTTTGGTTGAGCCTCTTGTTGGTAGCATCAAGGGATAAAAAATTTTGTGTCGACCACTGAGGATTGGGTGCGGCACCACAAGTCACAGGATATGAAGGCTGGTTCATAAAAAGTTGAGTTTTAAAGTAAAACGGAATATCATCCCCATCGGTCCAGCAGGTTCGCCCATCGGCCAAATTTACCGTCGTCTTCACGTCCACACCTTTATCAATAAGCATCAATGAGTGTGTATAGACATTTTTAGGTATCGATATCTGGTCTTGGACAATCGGCAACTGTGAGCCTATGGAAAGTTCCAAAGTCATCGGGGTTGCTTCGTTGAAGAGATAAACACAGGAACTGTCATCAAGGTAGGTCGGTTTTTCCGTACACAAAGCGAGTTTGTAGAGTTTTATCCGCAAAGCATCGGCTGTGGCACCGTCACAGCCAAAACCATTTGCGACGGCGCATTGCCCCTCTGCTGACTGAGATGGGGTGTGCGTAAAAAACAAAATGTTCAGTGAAGCGAATACAAGGGCGAGGAACAGGTTTTTCATAGTTTAGAACCCACTTGCACTAACGCCGAATTGGATCGGCTCAGCCTTTTTTTCGACTTTTTTGGCGATGCGGTTTTCACGTTGGACAGGTTTGTAGAGTTTGTCGCGAATAGGTTTGAGGTTCGCGTTCCATTTGCCGTCTTGCCGTCTTTTTTCGCTTTGGCTGTTGGGGCCAAGGGGGACACTGTAGGCCACGGACGCAACGCTTTCTTTCGTTTGTCCTTTCTGGGATTGATGCGCGAGGGTGATAGTCATATTGGGGACGATCTCTGCGCTCACACCAAGCTCTTCGGTCCGCATGGTATATCCTGCGCCATCATTCCATTCGCTGCGGGTGAAATAGACGTCAGAGGAATAAAAATAGGGTAGATTGGCCCGCAGTGTTACATCATACCCTTCCAAAGCCGTCTCATTGTTACCTTTGTTCTCTAAAGTACCCGAAGCACGCACATATTTATTCGTCCGAAATTCCAACATGGATGTGATCAACTCTGCACCAAGCCCGCTGCGCTTGTGGGCGTAACCCACTTCGTAATCAAAAAACGCATTCAACCCCATAATGACCGTTTCGTTATCATTGATGTGGCGGCCCCCAAGGCCGAGGTTGATCGTGTTGCGATCGTCAAAATTTACGAAAGAGGCCTGATTGAAGATGAAAAAATTATCTGTCTCGCGAAGGCGGTAGACAGCCATCGCTTCGGTCTTGGACGCTCCGCCTTCTTTCAGACCCAGCGCATCGCGACCGCTGCTAAATTCCAAATGGGTGAAATTGGAGCTCGCCAGGATGTTCTGCTCTGCCTCATCCACCGCAGAATTGAGAAAGTTTAACGTCCATCCTGTAAGTTCTTGCTCCGCGGCTCCCAGAGCATCCCCCTGCTCAGCACCGCGCGCGATATTTTCTACAATGCCAGGCAGATGAGTATCAAAAAATGTATCTTCCGCGTTTAATGCTCCAGCATAGCAGAGAAGTGCCGCTACGCTTACTGATGATTTCCACATATTTTGCCTTTGCAAGGTTTCTGCCTGTCGAAACCCACGGTTAACATAAATTAACACTTGGAAGCCGGAAAATTAGTATTATGATAATATTTGAAAAAGTAAATTGTTTTATATCAATATATTAACCGAAAAAAAATTTGTAATTAAGAAAATTTTTTGTTCAAAATTTTGCGCACTTAACTATCTAAAAGTATTTTTTATCTTAATTATAACTTTAAATTTACTTTAACGGTATTTTTGTGTTGTCTCTTTTTGTCCTGTGTCAATTAATATTCCTATTGGCGAATTATATTATAATTTGTTGTATTTTATATTCAAAATAATAGCCGTTTCTTTAATATAGCATCCTCCGCGCAGCGGCGAAACTCTTCTTCCAAAAGACGTCCTTGTGGAGGTGGCGCGATAGTGAAATTGCCAAAATCACGGTGACCGCGCACTTGCGTCACCATCGGACGGTCGCCAGTATTCTGTTTCATTGATGCCGAAATATAACGGATTGCAGATCCGATCCGTCGGTCTGAGGTCACGTTGGGCCCAGAGCTGTGAAAGATCAATCCGTGATGAAGAGAGGCTTCGCCAGCATGTAATGCTGCATGAACGGCGCTTTGTTCATCCACATCCACTGCGATTTCTTGACCTCGAGACAGCAGGTTATCTGCAGCATAAGTGTCATGATGAGGAAGAATTGTGGTTTTATGACTTTGGGGAACGAATTTCATACATCCTGCGTCTTTGCTGGCCTCAGACACAGCAAACCAGCATGTGACCTCTGCGTCATTGTCTAATTGCCAATATGTCAGGTCTTGGTGCCAGGACACGATTTTCGGTGAATTCGCCTCTTTGATGAACAATGCAGCACTCCATACAAGAACATCCTCTCCCAAGATGGCAGAGGCGGCAGAAACAAGTGTTTCGTGACGGGTGAGCGCGTCAAAGGAAGGCAGCAATCTGTTTGGATAGGCCTGCAAAAGAGCCAGTCGTTCTGGATCATCCCGAAGATCGAATTCTGCGGCCTCATAGTCTTCGCGAAGTGCAAGCGCTTCTGCTTCAGACAAGGCGCTGAGCGGACAAATAAATCCGTCTTGATGATAGCGCTGCGTCATCTCCCCCAGCGAGAGACCTGCGTAAGTTTTGATATTTTCGTCCACCTCTGTCACCTGTTTGTCCATTAGACTTTGCCTAGTTCATCTCTGATTGAATTCGAGTGGCTGGTTGTGCGCTGCTTTCATAGGCCGCCTCAATCAGCGCCATTGTGTGCCATGCGTCATTTGCATTTGAAATCAGTTCGCTTTCTTCGCCGTTGGCATACCGTTGTAGCTGCGCCATGCGGTAGCCAAAGCTTTCGGTGAACCAACTGCCCTCCAAAGCGATGTTTTCCCATCCTTGCCCAAGGTTTACCTCTAATATATCCGCTTCCCCCTCAGGATAATTCAGATTGACGCCAAGGTGCAGATAGGCGGCCCCTTTAGTGCCGCAGACGCGCATTTCGCAGGCCTGATATTTGCGCCCAAAAGGGTGGTTGTGATTGATACTGAGCGCACAGCGCAACCTGTCCCCGTAATCCAAAATCGCAGCGGTGCGGGTATTGGATATTTTTGATTGCGGGTGGCCAAGGGTTTTGGCGTGGATCCCGACGGGATTTCCCACCAAATGACGGATCGCATCAAAATAATGGATTGAATGCAGTAAAATTTCGACACGTGGAAGGTCCGCGAGAAATTCCCAAAGGCCCCAAGGTGTCTCCAAAGCCACCCACATATCAATATCAACGATCTCACCCAAAAGGCCTTTGGTGCAGAGATCCTTCAAAGCCAACATCATCGGAGCAAAGCGGAGTTGAAAATTCACGCAGGCCTTTAGGTGGCGGGACTGGCAAAGCTTTAGAATTGCGCTTGCCTCCTGGAGCGTGCTGCCCATCGGTTTTTGCATGACGGCAAACGACCCTTCCGGCAGTGCATTTAGAACTTCAAGATGGGCTGCAGGGGGGGTGGCAAGGTCAAAAATTGCATCCGGTTGGGATGCCGCATCTTTAAGCGTGACAAAGACCGGGACGTTGAACTTTTGACCAATGGTTTTTGCTTTTGCGATGTCGGGATCATACAGCCCCGCTATCGGAAACCCTGCCGCCTGATAGGCTGGAAGATGGGCATCCCTCACGATAGAGCCCGCACCGAAAATGACAATGGGGCGGGGGTGTGCTGGCATGGGCCAGCTTTGCTGAATGGCGTCCTTTACCATCTTTAGCCTCTTTCGCGTGCGGCCGTTCAACCGCTCAGCAGTTTTTCGACCTCTTCTCTTGTGGGCATCGCGGGGGCCGTGCCCGGACGCGTCACGGAAATAGACGCAGTGGCGCAACCAAATCGCACGGCTTCTTCAGGGGATTTGCCTTCTGAAAGAGCTGTCGCAAATCCTCCATTAAACGCATCCCCCGCACCTGTTGTTTCCACAACCGGTCCAACGTTGAACGCGGGTGTCATCCCATATCCGTGAAGGTATGCCCCCTGTTCCCCCATTGTAATCACCGGCGTCTTTACGCCCAGACCGACAAGCGCCTCTGCCGCGCGTTTGGCATCCTCTGCTGTGGCGACGGTCATGCCTGTCAGAGCCTCTGCTTCGGTTTCATTCGGTGTGATAAAATCACAAAGTTCAAAAATATCGCGACTGAGAGGCGCGGCAGGTGCCGGATTTAAAATAGTGATTTTGCCAGCTTTTCGCGCGACCTCCAGACCCGCCTTCGCAACCTCAATCGGTTGTTCAAGCTGAGTCATGAAAACATCGGCACCCGAAATCAATTCTGCATTTTGAGCAATGTCATCGGTAGAGAACTCTTCTGCCGCTCCAGGGGAGATGATAATCGCGTTGTCACCGGTTTGATCATCAATAAAAATAAATGCGGCACCTGTATATGATGTTGCATCTGTAATGACCCTTGGAGTCACGTTGGCGGCTTTCCAAGTCTGCAAAGCCATTTTGGCAAAATCGTCGTCACCCAAGCGGCTGATGATAGACACGTCGGCGCCCAGTTTACCCGCCGCCACCGCCTGATTGGACCCTTTTCCTCCCGGTCCAAGCGCAAAGGATTTCCCTAAAATGGTTTCCCCCATGCGTGGCATCCGATCTGCACGATATGCTGTATCGGCTACAAAAACCCCTAAAACAACGATACGTCCCATATTTTATCCTTCGTCTGGCCCTATCACCCCTTTTCGAAAGGCAAAACAGCCGTAAAACCGCCGTTCACCTGTTTGGATCACGGCGTAGGCCTGTTTGGCCCGATCATAAAATGCGAACCGTTCGATGGGCATCATCGGATCTGGTCCACCGACCGCGGAAACCTTTCCTTGAACTTCTTCCATAACGGGGAGAATGGTATCAGGTTCGCCGACAACTTCCATTCTTGCAGCGGCATCCTCCACAAAAGTATCGATCGGCATAAGCGATAGAACGGCTTCCACCACCTCTGCGGCGCTTGCGTCAATCCGCAAAAGGCGCCCGTAAACTGTTTGTCGCGCAACGCTGTCTGAAGGGAAATTGGTATCTGCAATGATCAGATCATCCCCATGTCCCATCGCGCGCAGAACCTGCAGCACATCTGCATTCAAAAGCGGATTTATGCCCTTTAACATTTTTAGCTTTCCTTCTGTTGTATCAAGGCGTTCTGTGTTGGTCGTTTCATCATGCCTGATAGTCCAACCTCTTTGCGCTTTCTGCGTCAAACAGATGTAGTGATGTTTTGGGGGCTGACAGGCAAATCTGTTGTCCGATCGTAAAATCTGAACGTTCGCGCATCACCGAGGTAAATTCCTGCCCTTCTGAGCGCGTGACCAAATGTGTTTCTGCCCCTGTCGGTTCGACCACTGCGACGGCGACTTTCAAACCGGTCTCTGCCGGCATAAGCGCTTCGGGTCGAATGCCAAGTATAATTTTTTGACCTTCTGAAAGTGAATGACCCGACGGAAGTTCAAGGGTCCCCGCTTCGGTCATGGCGATGAACCCACCTTCTTTGGATGCCACCGTTGCAGAGATGAGATTCATCGAGGGAGAGCCGATAAACCCTGCAACAAATGTATTGGCCGGCCGGTCATAGAGATCAAGTGGGGTTCCCACCTGTTCGATATAACCGTTTTGCATGACGACAATTTTGTCTGCCATTGTCATTGCTTCGATCTGGTCGTGGGTGACATAAATCGTGGTGGATTTTAAACGTTGATGCAATTCTCGGATTTCTGCCCGCATTTGCACCCGTAATTTAGCATCAAGATTTGATAGCGGCTCATCAAACAAAAACACTTGCGGATCCCTAACGATCGCGCGTCCCATGGCAACGCGTTGTCTTTGCCCCCCTGAAAGCGCACGCGGATATCTGTCCAGATACGGCGTAAGACCAAGGACTTCAGCGGCTGTTGAGACTTTTTCAGTAATGACCGATTTTGCCAGTCCGCGCATCCGAAGTGAAAATGCCATATTTGCCGCCACTGTTTTATGGGGATAAAGCGCGTAATTTTGGAACACCATCGCGATATCCCGTTCCGAAGGAGGCAGTCCGTTGACAATTTTATCACTGATGCTGATTTCGCCTTCGGTGATGCTTTCAAGACCCGCAACCATCCGAAGAAGGGTTGATTTTCCACATCCAGAGGGACCAACAAGAACCACGAATTCTCCGTCTTGAATATCGATGCTTAGTCCGTGGATGACCTCCGTTGCACCGTAGGATTTGCGCACATTGCGAATTGTGACTTCGGCCATAGTTTTTTTCCCTGAGGTCCCTTTTTTGAAAAACGTTAACGGATCAAAGTTTCTCTGTCCACTTCTGATCATGCTAACATGTTAGTCCGTTGACAGAAATTGGATTCGCTGTATGGTTTTATTTGAGACATGAGAACCCGTTATACGAGGCTGTTCTCATAAATCTCGCAAAAAAGAAAATCAGCGGTCACGCTTTGATAACCAACACTATAGGGAGAAGAATTGTGAAAGTAGAACTTTATAATCAATACGTTCGCTCGCAAATGAGCCGCAGGAGCGTGTTGAAAGGGGCTGCCAGCATGGGAGCTCTTGCAGCAATGGGAGGCGCTGCGCCGGCCTTTGCAGGCGGACATGGCAGCGTAAGGGCTGAAATTATGAAAATTCCAGGTGTCGGTATGGGATCCCCAGGTGACCCTGAATGGCAAAAAGTGGGTGAGCTTTGCCTTGGACCAACAAAAGAACGGGTTGCAGAAGGCGAATTCGCAGGTGTTGAACTGACCTTTATGGGTTTGAACAACCAAAACTTGCACAACTTTTTGTTCCGTGGGTTCCTGAAGCCATGGGAAGCCTACACTGGCGCTAAAATCAACTGGATTGATCTTGCTCAGGCTGATTATAACCCACGCTTGCAGCAATCTATCGCAACAAAAACCGTTGACTTTGACATCATCGAAATGGGTGCACCATTTGAAGGCGACACTGCAGGTCAGGGGCTTTTGAACGAAATGCCCGATTGGGTCAAAGATCAGATCGATTACGAGGATCTTGTGGGTTACCTTCAGCCGCCCGTGGGCACATGGGACGGTAAAGCCTACCGGATTAATATCGACGGTGACTGCCATACCTTCTGCTATCGTAAGGATTATTTCGGCGAAGGTTCCATCACGGGGCGCGCCAATCCGCCAAGATCTTGGCAAGAGGTCAACCAGATTTCAAAAGATGTAATCGGTAAAATGGACCCATTGACCGGACTTCCGGCGCATGGTTTCCTTGATCCGCTCAAAGGATGGGGTGGATTTGGCTTCTACTTCCTCGAAGATCGCGCCGCACCTTATGTGAAACACCCAGATGATCCGGCATGGCTGTTTGATGTGGACACAATGAAACCGCGGGTCAACAACCCCGGTTGGGTTCAGGCCATTCAGGATGTGATGGATTTGATTGCCACCGAAGGCGCCTATCCGGCGGATCAGATTAACGCCGATCCGGGCACAACCGGTTTCCAGCAGTTCCTTGCAGGAACAGGATCCATGCTGACATGGTGGGGTGACATCGGATCAAATGCGCGCACTTCTGATACATCAGTGATCGGAGACGTGGTGGGCTTTGGTATAAACCCAGGTTCAGAGCGGGTTTATAACCACCTGAAAGGACAGTGGGAAAACACCTATAACGAGTCCCCCAACAACGCCTATTTGGGCTGGGGTGTTTATGTCACAAACCGCGTGAACGGCGATGATAAAAAACGCAAAGCGGCGTGGTCAGCGGCGGCACATATCGGTGGCAAGGACATTTCGCTTTGGACATCTGCCTATCCATCAGGTTTCCAACCTTATCGGAATTCTCACTTCAACTATGATGAGTGGGAAGCCGCAGGATATGACCGTGCCTTTGTTGAGGATTATCTTGGGTCAAACCTTGATAGCTACAATCACCCCAACTCCGCCAATGAACCCCGTATCCCCGGTATTTTCCAGTATTACTCTGTGGCTGAAGATGAATTGGCCAAAGGCTTTGCTGGCCAATATGGATCGGCTCAGGAAACTGCGGATGCGATTGCAGCAGCTTGGGAAAAGATCACGGATCAGATCGGACGTGAGAGCCAGATCAAGCTTTACAAAGCGTCTCTTGGCCTTTGATTTAATCTTCAGGGAACCGGCCCGCCGGTTCCCTGTTCCATTCTGTTTGTCCATTTGACGTCAAGGCACGCATGTCTTCCAAAGAATATCTCCATATCGTCACTCAAGACCACATTCCCGTTCAAAAAATGCGGTTTGGACGTGTATTGATCTGGGGATCTGCAGGCATATTTTTCTGCTTGGTCTTTTTACAACTTTTGCAACAAAACGGCGTTGCGGATTTTAAATTTTCGAATTGGCGGCCCACATTATATGCTTATGGGTTTTGGGCAATCTGCCTGTGTGCGGCACAGGTTCTGATGTATGGGGAACGCGGGAAACGAACGCTTTTTGTATTGCCTGCAGTCCTATTTGTCATTTCCATGGTGGTTTTTCCATTGATCTTTGCCTTGGGAATTGCGTTTTCCTCTTGGAATCTCTCTTCACCGGATGGGCGACAATTCAATGGATTAGACAATGTCTGGGAAATGTGGGCTGATCCGTTTTACTGGAATGCGCTTAAGAACATGGTTTGGTATATCCTCGCCATCATTCCAGAATATGCAATTGCCTTTGGTCTAGCTATTTTACTGAATGCGCAAATTCGAGCGCGCAAGTTTTTCCGGGTTGCCTTTCTTATGCCGCTCATGTTGTCCCCTGTGGCGGTCAGCTGGATGATCGGGAAATCCATGCTTGAAATACGCTTTGGGCCTATTTCCCGTCTTGCGCGGACCTTGGGATGGGACAATCCGTCCTTTTTCGGATCGGGTGAGATTGCGCGTGGCATGATCATGATGATGGATGCTTGGACCTTTATTCCATTTATGATGATCATGATCCTTGCGGGATTGCAGGCCATACCCAAAGAGCTTCACGAAGCAGCGGAGGTCGATGGTGCCCCCCCTTGGAAACGGTTCTGGGAAATCACCTTTCCTTTGATGCTTCCTGTGTCGATTACCGCCATTTTGATCCGGATCATCTTTAAACTGAAGCTGGCTGATATCATCATCAATGTGACATCCGGTGGTCCGGGGGGTGCGACGGACAGCGTGACCAGCTTTATTTATCGCGAATACAGGGATCGCAGCAATGTGGGCTATGGCACCTTTTTGGCTATCGTCTACCTTGTTATCATCGTCATCTTTATGACCGTGCTGATGAAACTGGCGGATCGCTGGATGAAGCCGAGGTATTGAGCATGTCAAAACAGATCTTCTTTGACAGCGCGAGCGATCAGGCCTTTAAACCAAAACGCTTTTTTGGACGATTTGCGATTTATCTGATTTTGCTCTTTTGGGCTTTTATCTGTCTATTCCCCATCTATTGGACCATTACGACGACCTTCAAAGCGGCCCCCGATGTCATGAAGGGGAACCTCATTCCGTGGTGGGACTACCAGCCCAAATGGCTTGGTCTGAAATCCCTAGGCCTTTCCCCAAATACAATTTTTGTAGAAAGTACGGTGCGCGAAGAATTCCTTAAACGGTTCTGGAATTCGGCCATCGCATCGGTTGGGGCATCAACCATTGCAGTGCTTTTGGGAAGCTGCGCCGCCTATGGGCTCAGCCGGTTTCAGTACCGGTTTGGATTTATGCGTAATTCTGACATTTCGTTTTTCTTCCTCTCACAATTGATCCTGCCGCCTGTGGTTTTGGCGCTGCCGTTTCTTGTTCTTTACAAGGAACTTGCGCTTTTGGACACGCGGGTTGGGCTGATCGCACTATATACACTCACGGTTTTGCCAATTGTGATTTGGATCATGCGGGATCAGTTCAGTTCAATTCCAACCGAATTGGAAGAAGCCGCGCTTGTTGACGGGTTATCGATCTGGGGCGCATTTCTGACCATCATTTTGCCAATCGCCTTGCCGGGCATGGTGGCATCATTTATTATATCTCTTGTTTTGACGTGGAACGAATATTTCTTTGCGGCGCTGCTCACATCATCACATGCCAAAACACTTCCTGTAATGGTTGCCAGTCAAACCGGATCGCAAGGAATTTCTTGGTGGTCTATGGCAGCCCTGTCATTGGCAGCTATTTTGCCATTAATCGTCATTGCCATCATTTTGGAACGGTACATCATCAAAGGTATGGCAGCGGGAGCTGTGAAATAAGGCACTTTTCAAGCAAAATATTCAGGATGTTCTTGCTCCAGAGGCACCACAAAGGTCATTAACTGTCCCAGATGTTCCTTGAGCATCTTTCCCGCTTTGGCGGGGTTTTTCTGTTCAAGGGCATTGTAGATTTTTTTATGTTCTCTAAATGTTGCCTCAAGACGACCCTTAATAGGAAGCAAAAGCCGGCGCACGCGGTTGACGTTCATCCATGCGTTATCAGCGACGCGGTTCAGCCGTTTATAGCCAGTGGAATTTAACAGGATGGCGTGAAATTGGGCATCCATTGCATAAAATCCCTGAATATCGCCATCGTCAATAAAAGCGCGCTGCAGGCGCAAGTTGCGCCGCAATTCAATCAACTGTGGCTCTGTTATTATTTCTGCGAGCAAGGTTATGGCAGCAACTTCTATCGCTTCTCGAATAAAGGCACCTTCGCGCAAATCCTCCATAGAAAACCGCGCGACATAGGTTCCCGCTTGTGGCACCACTTCGACAAGACCGTCTTGCACCAAAAGAGCGATGGCTTCGCTAAGCGGTGTGCGGGATATTCCAAAGCGTTTGCATAGATCGTTTTTGCGCAGCAACTGTCCGGGTATGAATTCTAAGTCGAGGATTGATTTTTGCAGGGCTAGATAAGCTTTTTGTTTCAAAGAAGCAGCAGAAAAATCTGATTGACCCAAATTTTCATCAAATTTGAAAGACATGAAGCGCCTCGTTCTCCCCAATATCTAACATGTTAGCATGTTACAGTCGAAAATTGCAAATCTTTAGAAACTATCCCCTATATCGCAGGAAATGGTGACCTCTGCGGCGCTCTATTTTCTGTGAAGTACCTAAAACCTAGATCTGTTTCATAAGCTCTTTTGTCGTAAGATAAAGAGATTTAAATATCTTGTAATTGCGTTCCAGCGCCGTATCGCTTTCGGCTTCGACAATGCGCTCCGTTGGATTCCAAACCCCTATGTCGGCCGGCTGCACTGCCCCGATAGCAAGCGCTGCTAAAAATGCATCTCCATAACTTGCTCCCACCGTTTTTTGGCGAACGGTTTGATCCACGCCTGTGATGTCCGAAGTGGTCTGTAGCCATAATTCGTTTTTTGTTCCTCCGCCAACAGCGAAGAGCCGGTTTGTCTTTGTTCCGCTTTCCACAAATGTATCAACCACATGGCGGGTTCCAAACGCAATACCTTCGATCAATGCGCGATAAACATCACCGCGTGTATGATCAAGGCGCAATCCAAAAATAACTCCTTTTGCATCGGGGTCATGTATGGGTGTGCGTTCCCCAGAAAAATAGGGCAGAAACACCAATCCATTGGCTCCGGGTGCTGAAAGTGCTGCTTCCTGACTCAGCGCGCCAAAGCTTGTTTCGAGATCCAAATCCTTGGCAAAATGTTCACGAAACCAATGGGTCAGTGTCCCGCTTGTGGCAAGCCCCGCCATTGAGGCGTGTTGCCCCTTAAACAGCCAAGGTGCATACCAGAGCCTTGGGTCTTTGACGCGGTTTTCAGTGAGCGAAATCATGAAAATGGTTGAACCATACATACACATTGTGTCGCCCGCGTCGGCCACGCCCACAGACACGGCTTCTGCGGCTGCATCGATGGTTCCTGTTGTGACGGGAATACCTTCAGGTAAACCCGTTTCACGCGCCGCTCTTGCAGTGACATGACCTACAATATCCGTCGACCAGCGTAGGTCGGGAAGTGCGTCCAGTGGAATGATATCCTGCGTCAGGACATCTGACCAAGTTTGCCGGTGAATATCATAAAGCGGCGTGAAATTTGCCGCTGTGTAATGGTCTATGACATATTGACCGGTCAAGCGATGCATCAGAAAGCTTGTTGATGTCAGAATTTTATGGGTCTTTTCAAAAATCTCGGGTCTGTTTCGTTTGAGCCAGAGAATTTTGGGACCAACTGATTGCGACGTCAGGGCATTGCCGCCCATCTCCATAATTCTGTCTTCCCCAATTTCTGTGTTGAGGTCGTTGATTTCCTGATGTGCTCGGGTATCCACACCATAAAGGACACCGTTCATCAAAGGGTCACCGTTGATATCAACTGGCAACATACAAGGACCTATCGCGCTGCAGGCAACGGCCAGAATCTTAGTCGGGTCTATTTTGCTTGTGGAAATGACAGATTGCGAGACCTCGCAAAAATCGCCCCACCAATCCTCATTCGGGCGATGCTCTGCCCAGCCCGGGTGAGGGACAAGCATTTTATGCCCTTTTTGGGCCTGCGCGATGATGGACCCATTTTGATCAACAAGAACCGCTTTGGTTTCAAAAGTCCCTATGTCAACGCCAAGCGTGTACTGCACAGTTTTCAAACCCCTCTCAAAAGTGAAAATGACGAGGGTAAAGATGTCACCATCGCAACCAGCAACCGCGTCAGTCCGACCAGATCATTGACGTCACAGACTTCACGCGACGAATGGGAATACCGCATTGGAAAGCCAAGATCCGCTGAGGCGACACCATCGCCCACCAACTGGACATAGGACAGATCTGTCAGCGCCCCGATATGCGCACTTTTTTGTAATGGGATCGTATGGGAAGACGCCGTATCTTCGATAAAGGCTACCAATTCTGGGTGGGGTATCACACCGTTGAGTGTGCCCCGCCCATGAAACGAAAACATGCTGAGTGCCGGACCGTGGCCAAGCTGTACCTCACCAAAATCCCGCATATCGGGCGTGTCGCTGGCAAGGATCAGGTCAATTTGAATGGCGATATCTGGTTTGATCTGCTGCGCGGCCGGCAGTGCGCCACGCAAATTGAATTCTTCTTGAACCGTGAAAACGATATGCACCTCGCCCCCGTTTGTGCGCTGATGGATTTGGCGCGCAACTTCCAATAAGACGGCACACCCCGCGCGATCGTCGACGCTTGTCCCGCAAATCCGATCCTGCGCAATCATATCTGCGGTTGGTTTATAAACGATGGGGTTACCAATATCGATGCCGAGCGCCCGCACGGCATCACGTGATCCATACCCCAAATCCACATAAAGATCTCTGTAGGGCAGAACGGTGTATTTTTCCTCTGGGCGGGTGGCATGGTGGCTTTTGATGCCAATGACACCTTCGAAATCTTGCCCGTAGCTGGTGCTCACAACAACAGATTGTCCGGGCAACATTTTTTCTGGCACTCCACCCAGACGCTCAAACCGCAAAAAACCGTTTTCGTCTATTTGGCGCACGATCAAACCCAATTGGTCCATATGGGTAAACAGCATGATGCGTGGTCCGTCACCGGGGATCTTTATGCGAAGATTGCCGAGCTTGTCTGTAAACGGTGTTATGCCAAGCACACTTAACTCGTCGCTTATATAATCGCGCACGCGATCCTCATACCCAGATAAACCAGGTATTTTCATCAGGTTTAACGTATCGTTGATTAGGTTTTCTTTCATTGTGGCTACCGAAACTCTTTCACACGGTTCATGAAATCTTTCGCTCTTTGAGGATCAACAGCTTTCCAAGTGTCCCCCCCGAATTTCAGCGCAGACCCCACAATGCATCCATCTGCAACTGCAAATACATCGCCGATCGTTTCATGCTTCACCCCAGTATTTGCCAGAACGGGTGTATTGGGCAAGGCGGCCTTAACCGCTGTTAAATCGGAAATTTCCGCGGCCTCTCCGGTGATTTGACCGCTGACCAAAATGGCATCTGGAATTGAGGAAAAATTTACACTTCTTGCCCGGTCCGCCAATGGTCTGCGGTCCAAAGAATATGCAAATTCCGCCGAGACGTTGTAAAGCATCAGCATATCTGAGCGACCAAGGCGATCACGGTACCGCATGGCCTGTCCTGCATCGGCAGTCCATGAACCCATGTCCGAGGCATAAGAGCCTGTGAATATTTCGCGCACGAACTGCGCCCCTGTTGCTGCACCTAGGGCAATGGTCGACATCGGATCCCAGAGCATATTAACGCCAAACGGCACTTTGATTTCTGACCTGAGGGCGCCAATAATGAAAGCTGCAGCTGCCGTAGAGGCCGTATCTACATTCAACTCATACGGCCGGTCGTTTTCATTGCCAAACATAATGGCATCCACGCCCGCAGCCTGAAGTGCGTGCAAATCAGCGCGCGCGGCATTTAACACCCCGTCGATACCTTGCTCACCATCATAAAGAGGTGATCCTGGAAGAGCGCCAAGATGGACCATGGCTATAACGGGTTTCGTGTTTCCAAAGACTCTATTGAAATGCTTACTCAAATTAGTATCCTCCGCTTTGGGTATAAGTTACGATGTCACACACTCGCATGTCACGAAAAAATGCGTCTGAGCGATCCAGAACGGGAAACAATTTGGTATAGCAGTCATGATCAAAAAACGGATGCTTCATCGCCTATCTTCACAAAATCTTGCGGTCAGCGAACTTGGCTTTGGCACCGCACCGCTTGGGAATCTGTATAAAGCCATTTCTGACGAGGCTGCCCATGCTGCATTGGAAGATGCATGGAACGCCGGTATCCGGTATTATGACACTGCACCGCTTTACGGGTTGGGGCTCAGCGAAACGCGGCTCAACCGATTTTTGCGCACAAAACCGAGAGAGGATTATGTGCTGTCAACAAAGGTCGGGCGCCTGATGATGCCAAGTGACGCAAAAAACAGAACGGGCCATGGCAAATGGTTTGACGTTCCTTTGCGCCAAGAACGCTATGATTACAGTTATGATGGCGTGATGCGGTCGGTTGAATTTTCCTATGAACGGCTGGGGATTAATAAGATCGATATCCTATACGTACATGATCTCTGTATTTTTACCCACGGATCGAAAGAAGCTTCTGACGCACGGATCGCAGAATTTTTTGACACCGGTGGGTATGACGCAATGGTCAAATTGCGCGATGAAGGCGTGGTTTCTGCCATCGGCGGAGGCATCAACGAATGGGAGGTCTGCGAAACACTGGCCAAACGGGGGGATTTTGATGTTTTTCTGCTGGCAGGGCGCTACACATTGTTGGAACAAAGCGCGCTGGATAGTTTCCTGCCACTCTGCGAGGCGCGCGGGATCAAAATCGTCACAGGCGGCCCGTATAATTCGGGTATTCTGGCAAGCGGTCCGGTGAAGGGGGCGTTTTACAACTATGATCCTGCGCCGCAAGAGATCTTGGATCGCGTGGCTGCGATTGAGGCCGTTTGTGCGTCCCATGGTGTATCGCTTAAGGCTGCAGCATTGCAGTTTCCGTTGTTACATCCCACACATCTGACAGTCATCCCCGGTGCACAAACCGCACAAGAACTCAGCGACAATGTGGCGGTCTATGAGGCCGATATACCGCCGTCGCTTTGGTCGGATTTGAAAACCGAAGGCTTAATGCGCCAAGACGCACCAATCGGCTAAAGGGTTATCTTGTGTCCATGAACGCTAGAACCTGTTCTGGCGTGATGGTGCTGCGCGTTTCCAGAGGGCTTGAGATATGCAGAGCTGCTGCCGCCTGAGCATAGTGGGTCGCATCCTCCATTGACTGGCCCATGAGATGGCGTGCGGCCAGAGCTCCGGAAAACATATCACCTGCGCCGTGGGATGACAGAACTTTGACACCGAAGGCATCGTGCTGCGTGGGCTTTTGCCCGTGGCGATGGATCGCAACGCCTGCCCCGCCCTGTGTTTCGATCAAAGTAAGCCTTTGTTTAACATGATCAGCGAGATGGCTTTTGTAAAATTCCGCTTCGACCCTATTAACGATCATGACATCCAACAGTTGTAACAACTCGTCGCCTAAAGTTCTGGCAGGCGCCGCATTGAGCCAGATCGCTGCACCTTGTTCCTTGGCACGTTTAGCAACCGCGAGATTCACCTTTTCATCGATTTCGTTTTGGAGCAGCAAAACGCCAAGGGCGTCGGGAAACTGAATTGCCCCTGCGTCTATTAAAAGGTTTTCCCCTGAAACGATCGTCGCGCCATAATCCCCGTTTTTATCAACGATCGCAACGCTCATCCCGCTTGCACCTTCACCACGCTGCAGTCCAGCCAAACGGATGTTGGTCTGTTTTAGCCTATTTAGGATCTGCGCCCCAAAGGCATCCCCCCCAATGCGACCGGCGAAATGGGTGAGCGCCCCATGTTGATCCGCGGCGACGGCCTGATTGCCGCCCTTCCCTCCAAAGACATAATTTACGGACTGTCCTGCTACGGTTTCATCACGACCCGGAATATGGGGGGCGTTTACGACCACATCCCAATGCAGCGATCCAACAACGAGAAGAGACATCATTGAAATAAGGCTTCCTGCATAATGCGTTGCGCCGCCATCGGGTTCTGGCGGGCGCGGGCATCGATTAATTCTTGGGATGTCAGCAACCGCCGCGCTGCGGCAAGAAGGCGCTCGGTTGTGGCAATATTTGCTTTGCTTTCTTCCACAGGATCAAGACCCGAGTGATCGGGAAAGGTGTCAAAATAGATGGTCCCGTCGAACCCGCCGCGCAGCAGCTCCACCAGTAATTCCAATGTTTGGATCGGATGGACAGAGCCCACCATCAATCCATTGTCCCATTTACCATATCCGTCATTCAGATGAACACCAAGGATCCGAGAATGCCTTTGAATTAGACTTGCGGCAAAGGCGGGCATTTCATCGGCGTAAAGCACATGGGCAAAATCCAAAGTCACCCCTGTATTGGGTCGATCAATTTCTTTCAATGCCAAAAGCGTGGTAGAAACATCCGGCATCAATGAAAAGGCGCGCGGTTCGTTCGGTTTATATTCGATTGCGATGTCGATTGCGGGGTTGAAATCTGCGATCTGTTGGATCGCGGTAATCGTGTTGTCCCACATCTGAGCAAAATCCGCCTGAAAAGAATAATCAAAGCCGTCCTGCCCCATCCAGAGTGTCATTAGAGAACAATCAAGTTCTGCCGCCGCATCAAGTCCGCGCTTTGTCTCTTCAACTGCCAAGGCGCGTATACCTGCGTCCGGGTGCGTAAATGCGCCAAGTTTGAATTCTGGGGCGGTGTAATATCGCATCGCCAATCCGTTAATCTTTACCGGATTATCGGAGACAAAACGTTTCAGTTCACCAATCGGTAGCCCGTCAAAATGATCTGGGAAATTCAAATCCATCTGGGTCAAACCGGCCGTTGCGGCGCGCGTCAATAGTCTTAGCGTCATATGACGGGATGCGTCCTCATCCCCATCTTTCAAACCCAGTTTGAATGAATTAAGGCGTGCTCCGTACGAAAAACTATCCATCTGTCCAGTCCAATCCAAATCATTCAAAAACGGTTTGTTGCAACGCTACCGCATTAAAAAATTTTGGTACAGGGTTAAACAAAACTAGAGTAATGTGATCAAAACCGTACCGGAGGGATCATGCTTTTTGATACGCATCTGCATCTTATTTACCCCAATCGGCTGCGCTATCCTTGGCTAAACGATGTGCCTGCGCTGAACAAACCCTATCAGTATGAGGATTATGAACGTGATGCGGCTCGGCTCGGTATCATTGGGTCCATGCATATGGAAGTCGACGTGGCTGCAGAGGATATCAAAGCTGAAACAAATTTGGTGAAAGACATCCAGACCCTGCCCAAGAGCCTGATCAGAGGCGCGATTTCTGCCTGTCGACCCGAAGAGGAAGGGTTTGCTGATTTTCTAGACTGGGCCAGCGATCAGACGCTGATCAAAGGGTTTCGCCGCGTTTTGCATGTGGTGCCGGATGAGGTAAGTCGCCAGTCAGGATTTCGCAACAACATCAACCGGCTTTCAAAGACACGCTTTACATATGACATCTGTTGCAGAGCGGATCAGCTTTATGATGCGATTGATTTGGTGGATGCCTGTCCAAACGTACGCTTTGTGCTCGATCATTGCGGCGTACCAGACATTGCGGGAGAGGTTTTTGATCCTTGGGCAAAGGCAATGCGTGATTTGGCAAAACGCCCCAATGTGACAGCGAAACTTTCAGGAATTATCGCTTATGGAGATCCTCAAAACTGGACCGTTGAGGATATGAGACCCTATTTTGATCAGACCGTCGATAGTTTCGGGACGGATCGTATCATCTGGGGAAGTGACAGCCCCGTCTGTTTTCTGGGCGGTGGATTGCCCACTTGGGTCGCGCTCACCTATGCGTTGACAGGCAGCTGGTCAGACAATGAAAAAGCGGCGCTTTATCATCAAAACGCCTTGCAGCTTTGGGATATCACATTGTGATCTCTTTGGGCGTCATCCCCCCACACCAACCTGTAACCAACCGAGGGAAACTATTGACATGTTTGGAGAACTAGAAGGCACCGGATTTGACATCCTTCACCCCTCTTTTGCCACCTGCCTGACGGGCCATGGGCGGGTAGAAAGGCTTTGGACGGGGGGGCGGTGGCTGGAAGGACCCGTTTGGTTTGGTGCTGGGCGTTATGTTTTGTGTTCTGACATTCCAAACAACCGGTTGCTGCGCTGGGATGAAACAGATGGAAGCATGTCTGAGTTTCGCAAACCGTCACAGTTTGCCAATGGCAACACGCGTGATCTTGAGGGGCGGTTGATCACATGTGAACACCTGAGCCGATCTGTGACGCGTACGGAACACGACGGACGACGGACCGTCCTTGCCAGCCATTATAAAGGCAAAAGGTTGAATTCCCCTAATGACGTGGTGGTCAAAAGCGATGGGACCATATGGTTTACAGATCCTGATTACGGCATATTGAGCGATTATGAGGGCGAAATGGCCCCAAGGGAACAACCCACCTGTGGTGTCTATCGGTTTGACCCCAAAACTGATGAGCTGAGCCGCGTTTCAGGAAGCATGGTAAAACCAAACGGTCTGTGTTTTAACGTGGAGGAAACGGCCCTTTTTGTGTCAGACACGGGGGCGTCTCACGTTCCCGATGGGCCCAAAGCGCTTTATCGCTTTGACTGTGATGCATCAGGCCCTCTGTCTGAGAAGCCCAGATTTTTCACGGAATGCACTGCCGGATTATTTGATGGGTTTCGCATCGACACCGACAACCGCATTTGGACATCAGCGCGCGACGGGGTGCATTGTTACGCACCCGATGGCAAGCTCATTGGAAAAATCCAAATCCCTGAAATTGTATCAAACCTCTGCTTTGGAGGGCCGCGGTTAAACCGGCTTTTCATTACTGGTACGACTTCGCTCTATTCCGTTTATCTTGCGATTAACGGAAAAACAATTTGATCTCGGGGTGCTGCGCAAAGGTTAGACTGCCATATGTCAAGATAATTGACAAAAGTAAAAATTATCCAATAATGTGATTTGAGTTTTATGGTTGGCAGAATCTAGGCGCCCGTGAAACAGCAAATAGGGAGGGTCATCCATGAAAGTAAACGGGGTCCACTATAGGTCAATCTGGTATGATCATGATCTGAGCAAGGTTATGATCATCGATCAAAGATGGCTTCCGCATGATTTTCGAATTGTTTCACTGGAAACGCTTGATGCTTTTGCTGTGGCGATCCGTGATATGTGGGTCAGGGGCGCACCCCTGATCGGGGCGACTGCCGCCTATGGAATGGCTGTTGCGATGGCAGCGGATGCGACAGACCACGGCTTAGACCACGCTTATAACACTTTGATTGCCACGCGCCCTACGGCCGTCAATCTGCGCTGGGCACTGGATCGTGTGAAAAATGCGCTCATTGATACTTCTCCGTCAGCGCGCGCTTCAGAGGCGTTGAACCTTGCGCATCATGTGGCTGAAGAAGATGTCGGCATAAACAAGGCGATCGGAGAACATGGGCTAGAGCTTATCAAAAACATTGCCGCCCGAAAGCCGGATGGTGAACCGGTTCGCATCCTCACCCATTGCAATGCGGGATGGCTTGCCACTGTGGACTGGGGGACAGCCACCTCACCGATGTATCACGCCCATGCCGCAGGTATCCCCATCCACATATGGGTGGATGAGACCCGTCCGCGCAACCAAGGGGCTATGACGGCATGGGAGCTCCACAGCGAAGGCATCAGCTGCACTTATATTACCGATAACGCGGGTGGTCATCTGATGCAGCATGGACAAGTTGATATGGTGATCGTTGGCACAGACCGCACAACGGCGCGCGGCGATGTCTGCAACAAAATCGGGACGTACCTCAAAGCGCTTTGCGCGCATGACAACAATGTGCCGTTTTATGTCTCTCTTCCCTCTCCAACGATTGACTGGCGGATCAGTGACGGAGTGCAGGATATTCCCATCGAAGAACGGCCCGAACATGAGATCACTCATATTCAGGGACAGGCACCAGAGGGTCACATCGCAGAGGTACAGGTCACACCGCGCGGGGTTGCAGGGGGCAACCCTGCATTTGATGTCACGCCCAATCGCCTTGTCACAGGCCTAATCACGGAAAGAGGCGTTTCCGAAGCATCTGAAACGGCTTTGGCAAAGATGTTTCCAGACTTGGTAAGGGCGCAGAACAATGATTGAAAACAATTACCGCCCTAAAGAGGCGGCAGAGTGGCGCTCAGCGGGGGGTGAGGCCCCCGCCGATCAAGACTTGGGGGAAAGGGTTTATACATCCCGCCTGATCGGCCAAAACCCTGACCTTGTGATGCACGGTGGTGGCAATACATCTGTCAAAGTTCGGCGCGAAAACCTCTTTGGCGAAAGTTGCGACGTGTTGCATGTCAAAGGATCCGGTTGGGATCTGGATACAATCCTTGCGGCTGGCCTGCCGGGACTTTGGCTGGATCCTTTGCGGGACCTGCGTCGTTTGGAACGGCTGTCCGATGAACAAATGGTCAATGTCCAAAGGTCAAATCTTTTGGACAGTACATCCCCAAATCCCTCAGTCGAAACGCTTCTCCATGCGTTTTTACCGCATAAATATGTGGATCATACACACGCCACACCCTTCCTCATTCTTGCAAACCTGCCAGATGCGGCAGAGATCTGCAAAGAGATCTTTGGCTCAAAGCTTGGCATTGTGCCCTATATCATGCCCGGCTTTGCCTTGGCGAAGAAGGCTGCCGAAGTCTTTGAAGAAGATCCGACCGTCGAAGGATTGCTGCTGTTGGGTCATGGGCATTTTGCCTTCGGTGACACGGCAAAACAAAGTTACGATCTGATCATTTCACATACTCAGGCGGTTGCCGAATTCCTCAACCTCAAAACCCCGACAAAGTTAAAGGTCAGGCAACCTCATCAGGCCCATGATATCTTGCCGGTGATCCGGGGGTTGATTGGCGATATGGCAGGTCCTGAGGCTCCTATGCCGATTATGGATATGCGTAACGGTCCGGAAGAAGTTTCATTTCTTGAACGCTCTGATCTGGAAGAGCTAGCAAAGCGCGGGACTGCCTCACCGGATCACGTGATCCGCATCAAAGGGCGTCCTTTGGTGCTTCGCAAATCAATTTGGTCCGCTGGCCGCACAGCCATTAAATCAGCCTTGGATAGCTACGCGGATGAGTATCGTGCCACATTTGACCGTCAGGCTCTGTTGGCAGATCAGCCCAAAACAATTCTTCCGGCGGATCCCAAAACCATCTGGATGGAAGGGGTTGGTTTGATCGGGCTTGGGGCCAATGCCACGGCGGCCCGTATTGCTGGTGATTTGGCGGTTCAAAATGCGCGTGTGCGTGCTGTTGGAGAGGATGCAGGCGGGTTTTTCCCGATTGGGGAAAAAGATCTTTTTGACATCGAGTACTGGTCACTCGAACAGGCAAAACTTGGCAAAGGCACCCCGCCCAGATTGCGTGGCAAGGTTGTCATGGTCACGGGGGGGGCAGGAACGATCGGTTTTGCTATCGCAAAGGCTTTTGCGCGTGAGGGCGCAGAGTGTTTTCTTATTGACATGGATCAATCCATGCTGGAACGCGGGTTGGCAGACTTGGGGTCTGGGCATTCTGGACTTGTCTTGAATGTGACAGAAAGCGGTAGCGCAGAAAAAGCTATGGAAGCTTGCATCGATACTTTCGGAGGGCTCGATATTTTGGTGTCAAACGCAGGTGCGGCAATGGCAGGTGCGCTTCTTGACCTTTCAGAAGAGGCACTGCGCGCCGCCTTTGAGTTGAACTTTTTTTCCCATCAGAAGTTTGCAATCGCCGCTTCAAAGCTGTTCAAAACCCAAGGGCGGCAGGGTCAAATCCTGTTCAATATTTCCAAACAGGCCGTCAATCCGGGTAAAAACTTTGGCGCCTATGGGATGCCAAAGGCAACGACGTTTTTCCTAATGCGTCAATTGGCACTGGAGTTGGGGGACGCGGGTATAAGGGTTAATGGCGTCAATGCGGATCGGATCAGATCGGGTCTTTTGGACGATGATTTCATCGCACAGCGTGCCAAGGCACGCGGTGTGTCAGAAGATCAATATATGGCTGGAAACCTTTTGCAGAAAGAGGTTCGCGCAGACCATGTGGCCGATGCTTTTGTTGCGCTTGCGCTCAGCGAACGCACCACTGGACATGTCATGACCGTTGACGGGGGCAACATTGAAGCCGCACTTCGCTGATATCTCTGCGCGATGCATGAGTTTGGGAAAGGCCTGAAGCAATGGCGACACGTATTTCCCCTGCCAGCCAAACCCGCGATGACGCTTACCTCGCCAATATCGCCCTTCTTTATTATCAGGAAGGCCTGACACAAAACGATATCGCCACGCGTCTTGGCGTGTCACGCGCGACAATTGTGAATTATCTTAAAGAAAGCAAAGAACGCGGGATTGTGGACATCCGCGTAAACGGCCAATCGCTTCGAAGCTCTTTGCTGTCCAAAGAACTATCCGCGCGGTACCGGCTGACAGATGTCTACGTCGCCCATGTCGGTCCAGAGGCAGAGGCCAATTTTTCTCTGCGACAGACCGCACGGGTTGCTGCGATGGCTTTTCATGACATCGTCTCGCCTGGGGATGTCATCGGTGTGGCCTGGGGGGAGACGGTTAAACAGATTGCAGATAATCTGCCGCTTCGCAGGATTGCAAAAACAGAAGTCTGTCAGGTCATCGGATCCATGGAAAGCGACAGGCTGCTCAGCGCCGAAGACTGCGCCATCCAGATCGCAAATCGCATCGGGGCAAGATGCCATACGCTCCATGCGCCGGCGGTTCTGTCCTCAGTCCAACTGGCTGAGTCATTGCGCGAAGAACCCTCAATCAAGACCCAGCTTCAAAGGTTCAGCTCTCTCAATGTCATTTTAACCTCTGTTGGCGGGTTGTCGGAAAATACGCATGTTCTTTCCTCTGGTATTCTCGACCGGAACAGTTTGGAAGAACTGACGCAAAAAGGTGCTGTCGGGTTTATCTGCAGCAGCTTCATCAAACAGGACGGGAGCCCTCTTTCCTTTCCCATACAGGATCGTATGATTGCAATTCAATTCAAGGATATTCTGCGAACGCCCAAACGGATAATGGTCGCTTCGGGGCAACATAAATTGAAGGCGGTCAAAGCGGCACTGGACGGAGGTCACGTCACACATGCTGTATTGGATGATCAACTGGCCCTAGGACTGCTGAATGAATAACTGGACCGAACACAAGACTGCAAAGGTAATCTTGCATGTATGATCTTCTCGTAAAAGACGCTCTGATCGTCACCTGCAATCCGGAACACAGTGTCATTGACGGCGCGGTTATGGCGGTCAGAGACGGAAAAATTGCATTGATCGCCCCTGCACAAAGTGACGTGAGCGGAACGCTTGAAGCAAAAAATTATATTTCAGCCAAAGGAAAGATGGTGCTCCCTGGTTTGATCAATATGCATTGTCACGCGGGAGATAGTCTTTTTCGTGGGCTGGTGGAAAATCTACCCCTTGAGGCATGGTTGAACCGCGTCTGGATTGCAGAAAAGGCTATCCTGACACCTCACACGACCTACCTGGGCTCTGTTCTTGGTTTTGCTGAAAACCTTCTATCGGGTGTGACTTCGGTTATGGATATGTTCTGGTATCCCCACGAAGCGGTGCGCGCGGCGCAAATGTTGGGCATGCGCGTGTCCACTGGGGGGCTTTTCTTTGATTTTCCCGGCATTGGGGAACGCAGCCATGAGAAATATATCGAAGAGGCCAGAGAATTTTCATCCAGTTATTCTGGGAGCACAGATGTGTTTCCTTGTGTTATGCCACATGGCGCCTATACCGTTAGCCCCGAACATCTGAAAGACGCGAAATCCATTGCAAATGCGGACGGCGGACTGTTTTGCACCCATGCTGCAGAAACCAGAGCAGAACAGGCAGATATTCAAAACCGCTATGGGCGCACGGTGATCCGGCATTTGGATGCATATGACCTTCTTGGGGAGCGCACCGTTTTGGCGCATTGTGTCCATGTGGATGATGGCGAAATCGACCTGATGGCCAAATCCGGCACGACTGTGGTCCATAATCCGATGTCAAACCTGAAACTCGCCTCCGGTATTGCGCCCACTGCGCAGATGCAAAAGGCCGGTGTACATCTGACCCTTGGCACTGATGGGGCGATCAGCGGCAATGACCTTGACATGTGGCTTGCCATGCGGCTGGCCTCCAGCCTTGCCAAAGGGGTTGCAATGGAACCTGCCGCTCTTCCTGCCAAAGACGTTTTACATATGGCGACGCTGAATGGTGCCCGCGCTTTGGGGCAAGAGAAACATCTTGGAAGTCTCGAGGTCGGCAAACAGGCTGATTTTATCTTCGTCGATGTGAATACAGCCCATGCGGTGCCGCTGTTTGATCCCATTACCCATTGTGTCTTTGGCGCTGGCCGCTCTGATGTGAGCGATGTCTTTGTCGCCGGCGAACAGGTGGTCAAGGATAGACGGCTCACCCGTCATGATCTGTCTGAAACCCTAATTGAGGTCCAAGACCTTATGCCTGCCATTAAGAGCAGCCTTGAAGATGCGTGAGGCTGTGGCAATGGTACAGGACGAATTGGAAAAAATCGCGCAAGCGAAAAAAATGATCCAAGAGCATATTCCCGACCCTGTGGAGGTTTTGATGATCCTTGGAACAGGCCTTGGGGGGATCGTGGATCAGATGGATCTGGATCATGCGCTGAAATACAAAGATATTCCCGGTTTTCCCGTGTCCACCGCCCCATCGCACGCCGGACGGCTGGTTTTTGGTCAATTCGGTGGCCAGCGTGTGGCCATTATGCAAGGCCGGTTGCACCTTTACGAAGGCTGGAGCGCGCGTGACATTGCCTTCCCGCTGCGCGTGGCAAATGCTCTTGGTGTGCGCAAGCTTGTGGTGACAAATGCAGCAGGATCGCTTAACCCCGCTTTTGATCCGGGCGATGTGATGATGATCACCGATCATATGAATTTCACTGGTCACAACCCTCTGATTGGCCCGCATGCTGATGCATTCGGTGTAAGGTTTCCGGATATGTCTGACGCCTATGACAGTGCGGTTCAGGAACATATCCGGCAGGCGTTTGACAAAAATGCGCTCCTGTTGCGCGAAGGCATTTATGCCGGGATCACCGGGCCATCGCTTGAAACCTCTGCTGAGCGGAGGTTTCTAAGACAGTCTGGCGGCGATGCGGTGGGCATGTCCACTGTGATGGAGGTGATTGCTGCCAAACAATGCGGGTTTCAGGTCGCAGGGCTTTCTGCCATTTCAAATAAAGCCGACGGAGGACCAGATCAGCAACCGGACACCATTGAAGAGGTCCTTGAAATCGCTGCATTGGCTGGGGGCAAAATATTGAAAGTGCTTCCTGATCTCATTCAAATCTGGTCCCATGAAACAGGGATGAACAACGGTGTCTGATATAAAACCTCCAATTTCTGATCTTTTTAAATTTCATGGAAAAACCGTTTTGATTACCGGCTCTACAGGCGGCATCGGAGGCGCCATAGCGCGGCGGTTTGCTGAAGCGGGTGCTTCTCTTATCCTACATGCCCGCGGCGATACACCGGCTTTGGACCAGCTTTGTGATGAACTGGGAACGTTAACGGATGGCCGCGTCAGCCAAATCTGCGCTGATCTGTCTGACGCTCAGGATTGCCAATCAATTTTCAAAAATTTGCATGATGAAAGTAAAACTGTTGACGTCTTGATCAACAATGCGGCGCTTCAGCCAGTTGCGGCAATTGCGGATCTAACTGCCCTAGACGTGCAAGAGATGCTGTCGGTGAACCTGCGTGCACCAATGATGCTGACCCGCGATTTTGCCAGAGCCTCGGGATTGGGCGGTTCTGTTGTCAATATCTGTTCGATTGAGGCACTAAGCCCCGCAAAAGCACATAGCCATTACGCCGCAACGAAAGCAGGATTGCTGCATTTCACCCGCGCTGCAGCCTTAGAACTTGGCCCGCAAAAGATACGCGTGAACGCCATTTGTCCCGGGCTCATCAACCGCGAAGGCCTGTCTGACGACTGGCCCGAAGGCGTTGCGCGCTGGCAAAAATCCGTACCCCTCGGCAGACTCGGAGAGGCCGCAGATGTAGCAGATGCCGCGCTTTATCTTGCGAGTGAGGCCGCACGCTTTGTGACAGGGGCTTGCCTGACAGTCGATGGTGGGATGGAATGCGTTCCCGGATGGTAGACAGGAAAACACCATGACCAAAACCGCTTTTGTGATTGCGCCCTCGCAGCCCGATGAATTTTGGACAGAGGAAAGATGTTACATTACCGAAGTCTTGAACGACCCAAAGGTGCCAGAATTTTCCTTGGCTATAGCCCGAGTGGAACCGGGGGTGACAACCCAGCTTCATGCTTTGCGGGGGATCAGTGAAATCTATATCCTGCGTCAAGGTGAGGGGATTGCTGAGGTGGATGGAAAAGAGATCCCGCTAAATGCGGGATTAAGCCTTTTTATCCCTGAAGGCGCTGCGCAGAGGATCACAAATACGGGTGATCAGGATCTAGAATTTTATTGCCACTGCACGCCCCGTTTCGTTCCAGAGGCCTATATCAATTTAGAGTCTGTTACTGATATAAGTTAGCCGTGCGTGCCCGAAGCCGCACAAGCCCCAGAACTGTGTCTATGATAGGGGTGGGGGTCTGTGTGATCTTTCCAAGTTCCTGAACGCTCGCCACCAGAGCATCAATTTCCATAGGTCGCCCCTGATCAAGGTCTTGGAGCATAGACGTGCGATGCGCCCCGACTGCTGCCCCGCCATCAATGCGCCGCTCTACATCAATCGGAAACTTTACTCCAAGTTTTTCGGCAATTTCCTGTGCCTCAAGCATCATCGCGCGCGCGATGGGACGGGTACCCTCATCTGTGCAGAGCACATCCAAAGTGGCATGCGTCAGGGCGGAAATGGGGTTAAACGACAAGTTTCCCCAAAGCTTCACCCAAATTTCGTCGCGCAACTTCGGGCGTACCGGAGCCTTCAGTCCCGCGGCGCTGAGTGCCTGAGATAGCGAAATTGCGCGTTCCGATTTGGAACCATCAGGTTCACCAAGGGAAAATCGATTGCCTTCGATGTGTTTAATAACGCCAGGTTCGATGACTTCTGCAGCGGGATACACGACACAGCCCAGAACGTTATCAGGACCAAAGCCGTTCCATTGGGCGTCGTCTGGATCAACAGAATGCAATCGCGTGCCCTCAAGCGGCCCGCCAATTTTGTGAAAATACCACCACGGCACGCCGTTTACCCCTGAAACGATCGTTGTGTTTTTTCCGATCAAGGGGCGCATTTTTTCCACAACAGGTGGCACAGAATGGGCTTTGAGCGTAACAATAATGTAATCCTGTTCACCTAAATCTGCAGGAGTGTCAGAAGCGGAGACCGACACTTTATGCTCTTGGCCTTCTTCGATCAGGCGCAACCCGTTTTGTTGCATTGCCGCGAGATGCGGGCCACGCGCCACCAAAGACACATCAGCCCCCGCTTGGGCAAGCTTTACCCCCATATAACCGCCAATGGCGCCTGCCCCAAAGACACAGATCTTCATCGTTTAACCTGCCTTTTCCACAAGGCCCAGCTTTTCCGCCATGCCGATCCGCTGCATTTTACCTGTCGCTCCTTTGGGGATCTCATCCAAAATGACAACTTTGCGGGGCACTTTGAAATCGGCCATGCGGGTCGCGGCAAAATCGCGGATGTCCCGTTCTGTTGCCGTCTGTCCTTCGCGTAAAACAACGGCTGCCGCGACTTCTTCACCAAGCTTCGGATGCGGTAGGGCAAAGGTTACAACTTGGGCGATCGCGGGAAAATCCATCAGCACACCGTCCACCTCAAGAGGAGAGATTTTTTCGCCGCCTCGGTTGATGATTTCTTTCAAGCGGCCTGTGAGTTCAAGAAAACCATCCTTGTCAAACGACCCCTGATCGCCTGTACGGAACCACCTTTTGCCGTTTGCTTCGAAAAAATTCTTGGCGTTGGCGTCAGGATTACTTTCGTATCCCGGCGTAACATTTGGGCCCGAAATCACGACTTCACCAATCCCTTCGATAAGATGATTTTCGGTTTCATGGGCGATGCGCACCTCTGGTCCCGCGGCAACTCCGACAGATCCGGGTTTTTGCCGCTCAAGCGGATTGCAGCACATTTGATGGGTTGCCTCTGTCATACCATAGGCTTCAACGACCGGGGCGTTAAAAGTCTCACGTAGCGCCTCCATCACTTGGGCCGGCAAGCTTGCCGAGGAGGAGCGTAAAAACCGCAAAGGATTGGCTTTGATGGTGTCTTCATTGCGTCCGGCACGGGACAGGATTGCCTGATGCATGGTGGGTACGGCTGTGTACCAAGTGGGTTTGGCCTCCGCCATGCTTGCAAAAAATGTCATGGCGTTAAAGCCGCTGGTGCACCAGATCGAGGCCCCAACAGACAGGGAAGATGCCACCGCCGCAATAAGACCGTGAATGTGAAACAAAGGCATCACGTTCAAACATCGATCCGATGAAGTCAAATTCAAAGACACTGCGATATTGCGTGCTGAGGCGGTCACATTGGATTGCAACAGAGGGACAATTTTTGGACGCGATGTGGTTCCAGAAGTATGCAGGATCAAAGCAATATCATCCTGATCCGGAACATTATCATCCCCTTCATCGCCAGCCCCTTCGCCGGTAAGGGAAAATTTCCCTGCCACGGTGCTATCTTGTTGGAGACGCAGAATTGCAAGCCCCTGCCGCCGCGCTGCTGCCTCTGCCGGACCAGAGTATCCAGCCTCCAAAACGATGGCCTTGGCGGTCAGATCCTCCAGATAAAAGGCAAATTCGTCTTCGCGGTAATTCGGGTTCAAAGGCGCTGTCGTGGCCGCTTGCGCGATAGTGATAAATGCACTCGCCATTGCCGCCCCGTTTGGTAGGACGATCGCAACCCGATCTTTTGCGCCAATGCCATTTGCGCGAAGGCTTGTGCGCACCTCTTGGGATAGACTGCGCAATGCGCCGTAAGTCAGCCAAGATTTTTCTGAAGCGCCAATTGCTGGTGCGTCCTCCGCATGCGCGGCGAGCATAGAAGTCAGGGTTGATGACATCACGGATTTACCTTTATTGTGGTTTCTTCACAGGGATTTAGGTCGTTTTTTTGAAAAGTGTTTACCCGCTTTATTTTTCTTGTGCAGTCGAGAAATCAACCTTTAGGCAAAAAAAACCAACGTTTCAAATACGGGACGCGTTTTTGGGCCTGTCTAATTCGTCTAAGCAGTGATGCTGCTGACAAAAATGAGCCAAAAAAAACACGATATTTTTGTTGCTTTTCCTTCTTTAACCCATACCTATTAATGGAGAAAGAACTGTCTAAGGCGCTCATATTAAATGGATTTATCATTTGATACCCTGCGATCAGATCTTGAGGGGGATCTTTTGGATGCCACCTTTGATCGGGGTCGTTACGCAACAGATGCCTCCATTTATCAGATGATGCCTTTGGCGGTCGTGTTGCCTAAATCTGTCACGGATATCAAAAAAACCATCGCTTTTGCGCGTATGCATGGGCTTAAAATTCTGCCGCGGGGTGGGGGGACCTCCCAAAATGGGCAGACTGTGAACAATGCCATTGTTCTGGACAACAGCAAATATTTGAACCGCCTTTTATCCCTTGATGAGGAAACTATGCGCTGTACCGTGGAACCGGGTATGGTGCTTGATGAGCTGAACAGACTTTTAAAGCCCTATGGTCTTTGGTTTCCTGTTGACGTTTCCACCTCTAGCCGGGCGACCATTGGGGGCATGGCCGGGAATAATTCAGCCGGCGGACGTTCTATTCGATATGGCATCATGCGGGATAATGTGGTGTCTATCGAGGCGATCTTGTCAGATGGGCGCGCCACAACTTTTGGTCCGATGAAATCCACGACACAGGGTTTGGACGATATAGTGCCCAAGCTTCTTGAACTTGGTGAACAAAATCGCAGCGAAATCGAACTACGTTTTCCAAAGGTCCTGCGCAGGGTTGGGGGATATAACATTGATGCCTTGTTGCCTGAAACGCTGTCCCAAAGGCCTGGAAATCTAGGAACAGTGGATGACATCAACCTGGCACATTTGATTGTAGGATCCGAGGGAACGCTGGCCTATTCCACGGCGATCGAGCTGAAACTGTCCCCGCTTCCAACGAAGAAAATCATGGCATTGTGCCATTTTTCCAGTTTTTACGATGCAATGGATGCCGCACAATATCTTGTGGGTTTGGATCCGGTGACGGTCGAATTGATTGACGACACAATGATCTCACTTGCCCGTTCTATTCCCTTGTTTGAAAAAACCGTGGCGGATTTCGTATCGGGTGATCCTTCTGCTATTTTGGTTGTGGAATTTGCCGAAGAAACGGACTCCGACAATCTTGCGAAAATTCTCGACCTCAAAAAGACCATGGCAGAACTCAACGGGCGGAGCAAAGAAAGCCAATATAGCGACGCGGGCTGTGTTGTCGTTCTTGAACCCGCCGGTGATCAAAATCGCATCTCTGAAATGCGTAAATCCGGTCTGAACATCATGATGTCGATGAAATCGGATACAAAGCCTGTGTCTTTTGTGGAAGACTGCGCTGTACCTTTAAAGGATCTCGCCGAATATACCCAAGGTCTGACGCGGATTTTCGAAAAGCACGGTACAAGCGGGACATGGTACGCGCATGCCTCTGTTGGCTGTCTGCATGTGCGCCCCTTACTCAACATGAAATCTGCGGCTGATGCAGATAAAATGCGGGCCATAGCGTTAGAAGCTTTTGAGTTGGTCAAAAAATATGGTGGGTCTCATTCAGGTGAACATGGGGATGGTATTTCGAGATCTGAGTTTAATCCGATCATGTTTGGAACACCGCTCACAGAAGCATTCCGGAACCTCAAATCTATTCTTGATCCCGAGGGTCTTTTTAACCCGGGGAAAATCATTGACGCGCCAGCAATGAATACGCGGGAATTGTTTCGCTTTGCACCTGGCTATAGGGTGGACGATTTTGAAACACATTTGGACTGGTCCTCTTGGCCCGGAAATGCGCAGGGGTTTCAAGGGGCGGTTGAAATGTGCAATAACAACGGAGCCTGTCGCAAACTGAAGGGCGGTGTGATGTGTCCTTCTTTTCGGGCGACCCGTGACGAAAAGGACAGCACCCGCGGGCGTGCAAATACATTGCGTCTCGCTATATCCGGTCAATTGGGGCAGAACGCTTTGACCAGTGACGCCATGGCAGAAACACTTGCGCTTTGCGTCTCGTGCAAAGCCTGTAAGCGCGAATGCCCGACGGGTGTCGATATGGCCGCAATGAAGATTGAAATGACGGCATTGCGCACAAAGGAGAAGGGACTAAGTTTCCAAGATCGGCTGATCTCCTACCTTCCTGATTATGCACCTTTTGCCGCACGGTTCGCGAGTGTCGCGAATTTAAGGGATAAAATCCCGGGCCTTGCGCGGCTCAGTTCCTATGTTACAGGGTTTACGGCAAAACGGCCGCTACCGCGCTGGCGAAGAGATTGGTTTCGCGATACCGAAATTGACCAAATGCCAAGCGGGACGAAGCCGGTCATCTTATTCATCGACACATTCAACCGATATTTTGAACCTGATAATCTGCGCAGCGCTCTACGGGTTCTGGAACATGCAGGATATTCGGTCTTTGCACCGATGCCGGAGACGTCTTCTTCAAGAGCACTGTGTTGCGGTAAAACCCATCTTGCAACCGGCAATATGGAAAAGGCCCGACAAAGCGCCACGCGGCTTGTGGAAACCTACGCACCTTTTGCGCAAGCCGGTATTCCCATTGTGGGGCTCGAACCATCCTGCCTTTTTGCTTTGAAGGATGAAGTTCCCGCGCTTTTGAAAACTGAAGCGGCACGCTCAGTTGCCCAGAGTGCGATGACGTTTGAAGAACTTTTGTCCAAGGATGCAGCACATCTTCGTCTGAAGCCTCTTAAGGCCAAAGCGCTCTTGCATGGGCATTGCCATCAGAAAGCCTATGGCGTTATGGGTCCTGTAGAAACTGTCTTAAATATGATTGAGGGGCTTGAGGTCAGCACGATTGAGACAAGCTGCTGCGGCATGGCTGGCGCCTTTGGATACGGCAGAGACACCTACGAGGTTTCTCAAAAAATGGCAGAAGCAGATCTTTTACCTGCGGTTAGAAACGCGACTGGTCAGACAATCCTGATCGCAGATGGCACGTCTTGCCGCAGTCAAATCAAGGATGGTGCCGCGCGCAATGCCATCCACGTGGCACGTTTCTTGGACCAGCAGTTGCAGGACCCTTAAAACACACCTACGGCGACCAACCGCACGCCCATAAAGAAAAAGGCAATTAGCACTGCTTTTTCAAACCATGCTTGCGTTACGCGTCCTCGAAGGATCTCTCCTATGCGAAAGCCAAATAAAACAATCACGAGTCCAAAGCCTGATTGTAGTAATATTTGTGGTGTCAAAATACCGCCGAAATATAGCCCCAATGCCAATGGCAAGGCTCCGACAAGAAATAGAAATCCGGTCGCAGAAATGAAGCGTTCCTTATCAATGCCACGCGCAATCAGATACATGGCAACAGGAGGGGACCAGATAGAACTGACCCCACCAAGAACGCCGGATACGATCCCAAATCCAAGCTGCCAGCCTATGCCGGGTCCGATGTTGAATTTAAACCCGATCAGCCCGTTTAGCGCGACAATGATCATGGCCACACCGATTGAGATTGTTAAAAGCGCTGTCGGATACGACGCGATAAAAAGCGAGGTGATAAAAATGCTGACCAGAATGGCCGCTCCCAAAATCCAATAGGATTTAAAGGATTCCGCGCGATGTTTGGATCGTGTGAACTGGGACAGGTTGGTAAACAGGATCGGTACCACCAAAAGAGAAATCGCATAGGTTGGGCTGACGACCAAGGTCAACAACGCCATGGCTGCTGCTGGTAGCCCAATTCCCAGAAATCCTTTCACAATTCCAGATATAAAAAATGTCCCCATCATAAAGACCAAAATCGACAGATCGTCAGACGGGAAAATGTAATTCAGGAAATTCTCTTCCACCGTGCGCACCTTTGTTTGCTTTGAAGATGTGCCAGCTTTCTTGTTATAAAGAAATTTCCGTCACGCAGCATAAATCATACCATATAACTTGAGCCGTTGGACCTTACCCGAGGGTCCTTTGGGAAGATCCTCCATCACATGGATCTGATCGGGGGATTTGAATTTACCGAGTTTTGACACACAATGTGCCATAAGAACATCTATGCCAACATCTGCTTTGTCTTTGAACCTGATACAGGCTTCGACGCGCTCTCCATAATTTTCGCACGGCACGGCAAAGGCCGCGGCCTCCAATATGCTGGGGTGCTCGAGCAAGGCTTCGTCGATCTCGCGGGGTGCAATGTTTTCCCCGCCTTTGATGATCAACTCTTTGATGCGACCGGACACATAGATAAAGCCATCCTCATCCATATACCCAAGATCCCCAGTCCGCAGCCATCCGTCTTTCGTGATCGTCTTTGCGGTCTCTTCAGGTTGTTTGAAATACCCCTGCATCACATTTTTACCGCGCACCAGTATTTCGCCGGTCTGACCTGTCGGGACAGCGGCAAACTCGGCATCTGCAACCATAATCTCATTTCCATAGGCTGCACCGGGCGATCCGATCTTCCGCTCAGCAGGGGGAAGCGGATTGGTTGTAATCTGCGATCCCGTTTCGGTGAGCCCCATGGTTTCGATAATGGGGACTTTGAAACGCTCTTCAAACCTTCGGTGAATATCTGGTGACAAAGGCGCAGAGGCAGAGCGCGCAAAACGAAGGTGCGACAAATCCCCAACCGGAGCGTCATTGTTCAGGATATAGGCATATTGGGTGGGAACGGCTGAAAACCAGCTGCAGGCGTATCGCACAATCGTTTCCCAGAAGGTCGAGACCGAAAACCGATAGGGCATCACCAAAGTGCTGGCGGACACCAAGGTCCCCATCACGGTGACGCAGAGACCGTTAATATGATAAATCGGTAAAACGCATAAAGCGCGGTCGTTCTTTGTGATCGCATGTCCAGAGGAAATATACCGCCCCGCGGCTAACAGATTGGCATGGCTCAACATCACGCCTTTGGGTTTTCCTGTGGTGCCCGAGGTATACATCAACAAGCCGATTGTTTGACCCTTGGGGTGGAAAGGTGGTGAGACCGTTACATCGGAACCTTCCCAAACAGGCCCTTTTTCAAGATCCAATCGCATTGTGCGCAGCCCTAGTCCTTCTTCGCCTTGCGCAGACTCGATAAGCTCCTTGCATTCATCAGCGACAAAAATCAGCTCTGCCTCACAATGGCGAAGCGTATAACCAATGATGGCTGGTCCGGCCACAAGGTTCAAAGGCACAGCAACAAAGCCTGCGTAAACCGCACCCATGAACATCAGACAGGAACCGATCGAATTGGGCGCGGCAATGGCCACACTTGCCCCTTCTTTTAATCCCAGTCCACTGAGGTGAGCGGCAATTTCGACGATACGGGTTTGCGCCTGCGCAAAGCTTACCTCTTCTCCGGTTTCAGGAGAAATCAGCCAGACGGTGTCGCCGCGCATTTGCGCATTTCTGTCAACCTGTTCTTTCAAAGTTTCAGGATGCTGCTGATCCGTCATTGATGCGCCTTTTCCCAAAACCCAGTGAAGATGTCTTCCAGTTCCGGTTTATTTTCTTTGATCACGCGCACAATGCGCACCTTATTGACGAAATGTTCCCAATTGAGATTTCCGTCGATGGAATTGCCCCCCCAGCTCCCACATCCCATAGAAAGAGAAAATGGCATTCCATTGTCAAAAAATCCGCCTGTCGCAAAACAATGCGCCTGATTAACAATCACCCGACAGGTACGTGCCGCCATGGCGAGGTGGTGCGCCTTTGCATCATCTTTTGAATGCAGTCCAAGAGAATGACCAGCCCCCTGATATTCCTGTATTTTAATGGCCAGAGATACAGCCTCTTCAAAATTTTCTGCGACGTAAAGCGATAAAAAGCGGGACATTTTTTCGCCGCTGATCAGAGCTCCTTCGCCCGCCTCCGTGGTTGGCACAATCAAAAAACGTGTGTTTGGCCGTGCCTTGTCGCTAAGCCCTGTGCGTTCTAGGATCACATCGATGTCCTGCGCCAAAAGAGCCGTCGACATTTTCCCGTTGACCCAATGTGTATTGATCAATTGATCCGAATCTGCCTCGTTCAGGACAAGACCCCCCGCATCTTCCAAAGCGCTTAAAGCCTCCTCATAAACAGATCTTAAGATGATCACCGAATTTTCTGACGAACAGGAGGTTGCATTATCAAATGTTTTGGAGGCAGCAATTTTGGCAGCAGCATCGCTAAGATCCGCCGTATCATCAATAATTGTCACCACATTGCCTTGTCCCACTCCAAGCGCCGGTGTGCCAGACGAATATCCCGCACGCACATTGTTCTGTGAGCCCGTTACAACCAAAAGATCAGCCAATTCCATTAACCGGTTGGTTTTCACCTTAGAGGGGGGAATGGGCACCATTTGCACAAGGTTCGTATCCGCGCCGATCGCACGCAGGTTTTCGTGAATATGCTCCATCAATGCCGCCAAAGGGCGCGCACCCTTGGGCGATGGAGCGACAATAATTGCGTTGCCGCATTTGAGCGCATTGATGATATTGTTCACAGGTGTCGCAAGAGGGTTGGTTGAGGGCACAATCGCCGCAATCACCCCTTTGGGGCGCAGATAGGTTGACAAACCTGTTTCCGCATCATCGCCAATATGGCCAAAGCTTTTGATACCCTTGATATCGCGCAAAAGCCCAAGGGTTTTATTGTGATTTTTCTTGATCTTATCTGCCACATTGCCAAGACCTGTTTCCCGCACCGCCAATTCGGATAAAGCGGCGTTGTGTTCGGGCTTCATCAAAGCCCATCCTACGGCCTGTGCTGCGAGGTCGAAAAGCTCTTGTGTCCCTTGTGCTTCATAGGCCGCCTGTGCAATGCGCGCACGCTCGACAAGTGTGTCTATGGTGTCTAGGTCGTCTGTGGTGTCCATCTTGCCGTCGTCTAGGTTTATGATTGCGAAGGTTGCGCATAAAATGCGGAATGCAGGCTTTTAAGCAAGGTCAAAACGCCTGCAACGATTAAGATTGTGCAGATCGGTCGTGAAAAATAGGTCACCAAATCATAGTGCACCATCTGCATGCCCTGTGCAAAGTTCTGTTCGCCGATTTTGCCCAAGATCAAGCCCAGCACAATCCCCGGTATGGAATAACCGGACCGACGCAGGAGAAACCCGACAATTCCCGCCACAAACATGACAATGACATCCAGAACCAGACCACGGCCAATATAGGCTCCGATGCTTGCCAGCATCAAAATCATTGGTGCCAGAAATTGGAATGGAATTTTCAGGAGGTAAAGAATTGTTTTTGTCTCAATCAACCCGATGAACAAAATAGACAGATTGGCATAAAACATGGCTGAAAAGACAACCCAGATCAGGTCAGGGGAATTGTAAAACACCAATGGCCCCGGTTCCAGATCATGCATCTGAAACACGGCAACCATCATTGCCGTGAGCGCCCCGCCGGGAAGGCCAAGCGCCAAAAGAGGGATCATTGCCGCGCCCGTCGCGGCGTTGTTTGCTGTTTCCGAGGAAATAACGCCCTCCAACTTGCCTTTGCCAAATTCTTCCTTGTTTTTGGACCAGCGCACGGCTTCGCCATACCCCATAAAGGCGGCCAATGTCGCCCCGATACCAGGAAGAATTCCGCAAAAGAATCCCACAAAAATCGATCTGACCACTGCAATTTTATGCGCCCACAATTCGAAAAATGTTGGAAAGTCCACGTTAAATTTCGGGGCACTATAGGTTCCCCCAACCCTTTTTTCTGCCTGTACAAAAATTTCGGACACTGCAAAAAACCCTAAAATAGCAGGGACAAAGGCGATGCCAGCGGCAAGGTCGGTGAACCCGAAATTATACCGGTTTATACCGCCCACGGGGTCTTGACCAATTGTTGCGACAATCAAACCCAACAAAACAGACAGCCAGCCTTTCCAAATCGTGCGCCCCCCCACAGAAGAGGCCACTGCCAAACCGAAAAAGACCAGCGCAAAAATTTCTGGTGGACCGATATTCATAATGGCCCATTGCGCAAGGGGTTCTGTTGCGCTCATCATAACTAGGGCAGAGGCCACCCCGCCGATCGCCGAACACAGAACCGCTGCGCCGACCGCCTTTCCCGCCATACCTTTCTGGGTCATTGGATATCCGTCAAATGCGGTTGGCGCATTTTCCGGCGCACCGGGAATATTGAACAAAATTGCCGTAATCGCCCCGCCATAGGTGCCGGTACAGTAAATAACCGCAAAGAGCATCACACCCTGCGCTGGCGAAAGATCCGCCGTAAAGGGCAATAAAATCGCAGCAAGCGTCAGCATACTCACTCCGGGGATGGCCCCGAAAAGCATCCCCCCCAAAACACCAAACACAAAGACACCAATGGTAAAGGGGTCCCCGAAAAGTGTTGCGGTCCCTGTCAGAAAATTCTCTATCATAACGAACCCTTAGAACAGCTGGTCAAGTTGCGTTTTCATTCTCAGAATGAATGCGCTCACGTCATAAAAAGGAGACATATTTCCTTGTGGAAGTGGTGCATTCAAGACAACCATAAAGAGTAAAAGCAACAACCCATAAATGATAAGCGTGCTGTACAGGATGTAGGCAATACGGCGTTCACCCCAAGCGACCATAATCAGCGCGATGAAAAAAGGCGTACCACAGTAAAACCCCACTGGTTTTAAGGATATTGCATAAAACAGTGGCAAAATAAGAAGCCACCCTGTTTGCAAGTACTGGGAAAAAGATTTGTATTCTACGGCTTCGGCTTCTTCGCTCGCACCAACGCGCCCGGTCTGCGCCTGCGCACCTTTCTTGTAGGAGTGATAGAAGTTACCGAAGGCCACTACAGCCATCAAGGCGAGGATCACCCTTGGCCAGCCCGTAGCCCCAAATTTGTAAATTTCGATAGGTTGATTGAACTCAAAACTCACGGCAAAGAAGACGATCGCAATGACCAGCCATATCACCGCCTCAATCACGTCGGTTGTTCTATGTTTTCCCATAGCTTTTTCTTCGTTAGCAAATGCATGTGCCCGTAGCAAAACCACGGGCACGAGTGCGTGTTAAAGCGAGACGTTATTTAACGTCCATACCCATTTCTTTGTAAACATCACGGTATTGCGTGACGGCCGCATTGATCATTTCAATCGCACCGTCTGTGTCACGGTAGCTGTCAATCACGTTCATGAATTTGCTCGCGTTATAGGCTTGATAGCTGTCCTGACAGTAGGCACGCTGAAACGCCCATTTCAACCATTCCACACGGTCAGCAGGCGCATCTTTGTGCACGTAAAAGCCGCGGAATCGCAAGAGTGGTTCGAAATCCATACCCATTTCTTTGTGGGTCGGGACATCGGAAAACACCCCCGGACGTTCGTTGAAAACCGTCAGGATGGGTTTAAAGTTTCCTGCATCCAGGAAGTTCCGAACATCGCCGGGTTGTTCGAACAACGCATCGACCTGTCCACCAAGAAGCGCGCCATACCGCGGGGCGCCTTTGTCAAAGGATATCTGCTGGATTTTCATATCCGATGCATCGGTGATGAATTTCATAATCACACGTTCCATGGAACCTTCTGCAGATACATTGGCAATGGTCGCTTTTCCGTCTTGCGCGCGAACCCATTCAACAAAGCTTGGCCAATCGCTGTAACGCGTTTCGTTGGTGCGGATGTAGATCTGTGAAAAGGTAACTTGTGAAATCACAAGAGGAATCAGATCAACAGCAGGGTTTGGTTTCGACGAATCCAACGCATGCGCAGAGGAGGCATCATCAATATGCTCAAGCACATTGTAACCGTCCGCGGGTGCCGCCATATAAGCTGTTAGGCCCACAGATCCAGACCCGCCCGGCTTGTGATCGCGGTTGATGTTCACAGATGTTAATTCTGTCACGGCTTCAGCCATGGCTGCAGCCACCTGACCAGATCCTCCACCCGGTCCGTAGGGCACGATCATTGTCAGCGCACGATCGGGGAATCCATTGGGGCGGTCCATGCTGGCTTGGCTCACACGGCATTCTTCCGCCAGCGCCAAATTGGCCATTCCACTCAGGCCAAGCGCCAGCATTGCCACCGACATTTTATGTTTAAATCCTAGAGTCATAACGTCCTCCCACGCCTTATATTTCTCGTTCAGATAACCGTTAATCGTGGTGTTGTTTGAAAATAAGTCAACATAAAAAGGTAAAATAATCGTCAAATTCATGCGAATAGCCCTTTAATAAATTCTCAAGTCGACTTAATCTCTGGGCTTGTCTGTTTCCTATTTCAACCGAGATTACACAAAGGATTTGGGCCGCTGAGCGGGTTTTTTGACAATCAATTCAATTCCGATTTCCGGATTTGGTCACCTTCAAACCCTTTCTTTCAATAATTCAGACCGCAAATGATACAGAAACAAACGATACAAATATTCATTTTAACAACACCACTTGAACAGCAAACAAAAGCCTTTAGACTTCGCAATTAGGAAAGCTGTCAGCCGTCAGAGGACATTACTTATGGGCCAATTGATCGACCAATCAACGATAGATGAATTCAACCAAAAAGGTGTCACTGTTCTAAAGGGCGTCTTTAACGATTGGGTTGATGTTTTGCGCAGGGGCATTGATGCCAATATGGAAAATCCAGATCCGAACGCCCGCATATATAAAGGGGATGAAGGAAAGGGGCGGTTTTTTGTTGATTACTGCAATTGGGACCGGATTCCCGAATATAGGGATTTTATTTTCAATTCTCCGGCTGCGGCAGTTGCAGCAGATCTTATGAACAGCAAAACCGTCCAACTGTTCCACGAACATGTTCTTGTCAAAGAGGCCCAAACAGGCGTGCCGACGCCTTGGCATCAGGACGCGCCTTATTATTGTGTTGACGGGCCAAAAACCATCAGCCTTTGGATCCCCCTTGATGAGGTGCCGCGCGAAACCACATTGGAATTTTTGGCGGGTTCCCACAAATGGGGGAAATATTATAGGCCTCAGCGATTTGATGGATCTGCGTTAAACGAACATGATACGCTCGAAGATATTCCGGACATCAATGCTGACAGAGGCTCATATAACATCGAAGGATGGGCCGTTGGGCCGGGCGATGCCATTGCCTTTGATTTTCGTACAATTCACGGTGCACCGGCCAACACAAGCCAAAGCTCTCAGCGGCGCGCCTTTTCCCTGCGTCTTCTGGGGGATGGGATCCGCTTTGCGCGGCGCGAAGGCATTGTCACCTCTCCACCGTTTAAACAAGTAACGCTTCAAGACGGGGATCAACTGGTTGGGGATGAATTTCCAATGTTGATTGGATAAAGATCCAAAACTTATAAATTCTTCACAGTTACAGTCACCAGAAAGATGGGACAAAGATGACAAAGACACTGAACTGGGGAATTCTTGGCGCATCTCATTTTGCAAAGAATTTCATACTTCCGGCGATAATGGTATCAAAGGGTAACACAGTTGCTGCCTTGGCAACCAGTGATCCGGAAAAAGCTGTCCCCTTTCAACTGGTGCAACCCTCGCTCCGGATCCATACCGATTATGACGCCCTTTTGGCAGATGATGGGATTGATGCGGTTTACATTCCCTTACCGAATACGCTTCACGTGGAATGGACGAAAAAAGCAATCGCTGCTGGAAAACATGTCCTGACCGAAAAACCAATCGCAATGCGGGCTGCAGAGATCGACGATCTGATCACATTGCGCGATGCCTCGAGCCTCTTGGTCGCCGAAGCCTATATGATCGTGCACCATCCACAATGGCACTATGCAAAAGAGCTTTATGACAGTGGCGTCATCGGCACGCTCTGGTCGGTGGACAGTGTGTTTTCCTATAACAATGCAGCGGACCGTGGTAATATCCGCAACCGCCCCGAAACTGGCGGAGGAAGCTTACCTGACATTGGCGTCTACACCTTTGGGTCCGCGCGCTATGTAACTGGTGAGGAACCAACGGAAATCCTTTCAGCGGACATAAAATGGGAAAATAACGTCGATGTCTGGTCACATATCCGTGCGTCTTTTCCAAGTTTTCGCTTTTCCAGTACCACATCCATGCGTCTTGCTCCAAGACAAGAGGTGACGTTCCACGGGGACAGGGGATATATAAAGCTGACAACTCCGTTTAATGCGCAAGTGTTTTCTCAGGCTGAAGTCACGCTTTGGCGCGACGATATGACAACTGAAACAAAGCGGTTCCCAGCGGACAATCATTACGTTTTTCAGTTTGAAAATTTTCGCAATTCAGTTCTGACGGGTGCGCCTTACCCCTGTCCTTTGGAATTTTCGCAAGGCACCCAGCGTATGATCGACATGAGCTTTGCCAAAGCGGCAAGTGGCTGACGTTTTCCCACCAAATATTTTAACATAGCAACATTGGCCATGATCGACCCGGGCAGTTTTGCAACGGCCATTTCTGCGTTCATGGATGCGGCAAAATTCTGCAGAACGCACCAATTTTCGTCCAGCAGAATTTAGTCAGAAATTCGGGCTGAAAACATGTCCAGTTTCTTGTCAAAAATCTAAATCAACAACGATTTGTAGATGTGCATTTATATTTCTATTTCTGATCGAATTTAGTTTGAATTTTTCTTCTAGACATTGACTGCAGTCCACATTAGGGACTGCGCACTTTTTATCTTATGATTTGTACGCCCATGAACACTCTCACGAAAACTGACAAAGCAGACTCTGCTCAATTGCAGAGTATTCTGACCCAAATTTCCCAAACGTTTGTAAGTACTTAGACGTGGGAAATTTGCTTTGCCATGAAGATTTTGCTCAGGCTTTTTTGTCTGGCAACTCTTCGGCTCAATTCAATGATCCTGTGTTATTGCTGTCATTGAAAAGAGTTTTGCATAACTTCCAATCCATGCGTGCTGGCTTGCCGGCAGTTGACATGCATTTTGCTGTCAAAGCGTGTCCGGTCCCTGAAGTTATATCAGCGCTTGCCGCTGCAGGAGCGTCCTTTGATGTGGCATCAATGGGTGAGGTCCTCTTGTGTCTTGCCAATGGTGCAACGCCAAACCGTATGTCTTTTGGAAATGTGGTAAAATCGGCACAAGATATTCGCATGGCCTATGCGCTGGGTATTTCGTTGTTTGCAGCAGACGCTGAAGAAGAGCTTAGCAAAATAGCATGCAATGCGCCCGGAGCATCGGTCTATATCAGAATGCTGATTGGGGATACCGAAGCCGAATGGCCCCTGTCTGATAAATCGGGGTGCACGCCGGCCATGGCGCTTCATCTTTTTGACAAAGGTCGGGCTTTAGGGCTTCGGATGCGCGGTATCAGCTTTCATGTGGGTTCTCAGACGCGAAACCCTGATATGTGGATTGGCGCGCTAGACCAAGCAAGCAGTCTTTGGAAGCGGGCTTTATCGCAAGGGCATCAGCTAGACCTGCTCAATATAGGAGGCGGGTTTCCAGCCAGATACGGGCGTCCAATCACGGAAATTACCCCCTATTGCGAAAGACTTTGTGCGCTTTTATCGGAGAGGTTTGATCCAATGCCCAAGCTTATCGCAGAGCCTGGTCGTGGACTTGTTGCAGATGCCGGATTGATTGTTGCTGAGGTTTTGTTGGTTTCGCGTAAGGATGAAGCTGACGAGCATCGTTGGGTTTTCTTAAATATCGGGAAATTTTCAGGACTGGCCGAAACAATGGAGGAGGCCATCCGATACAGCATTCTCACAACAAAAGATGGGGCACCAACAGGCCCATGCGTTCTTGCCGGGCCGTCCTGTGACAGTGCGGATGTGCTTTACCAAAAGAACATGATCGATTTGCCGCTAACCTTGGCAGCGGGAGACCGCGTTCTTATCGAAGAAACGGGGGCTTACACGGCAAGCTATTCATCCGTCGGATTTAACGGATTTCCACCGCTGAAAACAGTGATTGTCTAGGAGGCAAGTTAAAAAAATGAACGTGACCAGAAAATCCCACTTGGATACGGATAGTTTTCCAGAGACCTACCAAGTTCACGCCTCAATCACAGGACCGGTCGTTCTAATTGGCCTTGGGTCAATCGGAAAAGGGGTTTTGCCTCTTTTGGAACGTCACATTGAATTTAACCGCGCCAAACTTACGGTTATTGATCCAGACCCACGAACCGAACAGTGGCTTTCTGGAACGGAATATGGGGTGATCATCAAAGCGGTGACACAAGAAAATTACGTTGACCTTCTGACACCGTTATTAAAGGAGCGAGGCGCATTTTGTATCAATCTTTCAGTTGATACATCTTCGCGCGACATCATTGCACTCTGCCAATCCTTGGGTGCTCTTTATATCGACACGGTTGTTGAGCCCTGGTTGGGATTTTATTTTGGTGACACATCTAACGCTGCGCGCACAAATTATGCCTTGCGCGAAAGCCTGCGTGCGGATGTCCCTGCTTCAAAAGGCGGACCTACCGCGGTTTCCTGCTGTGGCGCTAATCCGGGAATGGTGAGTTGGTTTGTAAAAGAAGCCCTTTTGCAACTTGCCGCCGAGATGAATAAAAATATCACTCCGCCACAGAACAGAACAGAATGGGCACATCTTATGCGTGATCTGGGCGTAAAAGGTATTCATATCGCGGAACGTGATACGCAAATTAGTGCCACCCAAAGATCGCGGGACAGTTTTGTAAACACTTGGTCCGTTGAAGGTTTTCTTTCCGAAGGGTTCCAACCATCGGAGCTGGGCTGGGGAACGCATGAAACTTGGAAACCTGACGATGCCCATACACATGAGCAAGGCTGCCGTGCCTCAATCTGGCTCAACCGCCCTGGTGCCCAGACACGCGTGAGGACGTGGTGCCCGACTTATGGTGCACAGTATGGCTACCTTGTCACCCACAACGAGGCGATTTCGATCGCTGATTACTTTACCGTCGGGATGTCAGATGCGCCAGAATTCCGGCCGACCTGTCATTATGCTTACCACCCGTGTGATGATGCTGTGATGTCGTTTCATGAAACCTTCGGATCCGGAAAAATACAGGACAATAAAGTGATCCTTGAGGCAGAAGATATTGTGGACGGAATCGATGAACTTGGTGTGCTGCTCTATGGACATGAAAAAAACGCGCTCTGGTATGGATCACGCCTCAGTAACGAAGAAACTCGCCGGCTTGTCCCGCATCAAAATGCGACCGGATTGCAAGTGACCAGTGCCGTTTTGGCGGGTATCGTTTGGGCTTTGGAAAATCCGAACGAGGGTATCGTGGAAACTGAAGAAATGGACCACAGACGCTGTTTGGAAATCCAACGCCCTTATCTTGGTCCTGTCGAATTGCATTATACGGACTGGACCCCGCTCGATTCATTTGTCCCAAATTTTGCACATCACCAAGACCCAGAAAATCCATGGGGCTTTCGAAATGTTTTGGTAGAATAAAGGTTCCTTCGGACTTTATTGAACCTGTGTCTATACAAATAGGAGCAGAATGTACTGGGCCACTGGTCCAGTACAGGCTGGATAATTTTGCTCCAAAATAATTGTCCTTTCGTTTTGGACCAAACTCAGATAGACGGGGTCCGAACTTAAATCCCCCAAACTTTAGGATATCCTATGAAACCCGCCTTATTTGGCTTGTTTGCCAATTCGATAGCTTTTTCAGATTTGCGCTGGACGTCTAACAAAGGCCTGAGTTTGGGCAGGATCCGTATAGAATTACTTTCAGGTTTGACCGTTGCGCTGGCACTGGTGCCAGAGGCCGTTGCATTTGCATTTGTTGCAGGAGTGCACCCGCTTGTCGGACTTTATGCGGCATTTATGGTCGGACTTGTCACCGCGCTCATTGGTGGGCGCCCGGGCATGATCTCGGGGGCCACCGGAGCTTTGGCGGTAGTTATGGTGGCTTTGGTGGCTGAGCACGGTGTAGAATATCTGTTTGCCACAGTGGTCCTCATGGGGGTGTTGCAAGTGTTTGCCGGAGTGATGCAATGGGGGCGCTTTATTCGCTTGGTGCCGCATCCGGTAATGTTGGGCTTTGTGAATGGGCTGGCAATTGTGATTTTTCTGGCGCAGATGACCCAGTTCAAAGTCCCTAAATCCGCCAATGCGGCCGGTTCTGGGATATCTGGTAGTGAATGGCTGAGCGGTGAGCCGCTTTATCTGATGCTTGCGCTTGTAATCTTGACGATGGGTATAATTTGGGTGATGCCGCGGATTACCAAAGTTCTGCCTGCCCCTCTTGCCGGTATTGGGATTGTTGCAGCCATTGTTATTGGCTTCGGGCTTGACGTTCCGCGCGTTGGCGATCTGGCATCGATTGAAGGAGGTTTGCCACAAATTCATATCCCAATGGTTCCATTGACCTTGGAGACTTTGGAAATCATCCTGCCTTACGCAGTCATTCTTGCGGCGATCGGGTTGATCGAAAGCCTCCTGACGCTCAATCTTGTGGGCGAAATGACCGGCAAGCGTGGCGGCGCATCGCAGGAATGTATTGCTCAGGGGCTCGCCAATACGGTGACGGGGTTTTTTGGTGGCATGGGCGGTTGCGCCATGATCGGGCAATCAATGATTAATGTGAAATCCGGAGGACGTACCCGGATCGCTGGTATTTCGGCGGCTCTGTTTCTGCTTCTGTTTATCTTGGTTGGATCTTCGGTAATTGAACAAATACCGCTCGCCGCTTTGGTCGGTGTGATGTTTATGGTGGTCATTGGAACATTCGCTTGGAATTCACTGAGAATACTGCGTCTGGTGCCATTGACTGACGCCTTTGTGATTATTTTAGTGACGGTTGTTACCGTTTATTCTGACCTTGCTGTCGCAGTTGTTGTCGGGGTGATTGTGTCGGCGCTCGCCTATGCTTGGAACAATGCAAGGCGGATCCATGCCAAAATCTCAGAAAATTCAGAGGGTGCCAAAGTCTATCACATTCAGGGCCCTTTGTTTTTCGGGTCAACAGACGGGTTTACTGAATTATTTGACCTCAATACTGACCCTGATCAGGTCATAATCGATTTTGCCGACAGCCGAGTGGTTGATCAATCTGCGCTCCAGGCAATCGAAGCCGTTGCGGCCAGATATCAAGTGGCAGGCAAGCAGATCCAATTGGTACACTTAAGTCGTGATTGTCATGCACTTTTAAGCAAAGCTGGCCATCTTATGGTCGATAGCGACGACGATCCAGATTACGGACTGGCCGTGAATTACTCTGTTCGGGTCGGCATATTGGGTGAAGGCCACTGAAGGTGGTTTAAAATCTTTATGCCTTGGGCCTGCAAACTAAGCTGACAAACTGACCAAGGCAAAAAAGATGAGTTGTGGTATCAATGCTACCGCGAATATTGGCACTAACGATGAGTATGATCTGTGAGAAAATAATGAATAAATCAGGCATTACTCAATTCTTTCTTTGAAGTAATTGTGTACCTAGATAAAGTCCTGTAACGGTCTTACAAAATAAACACCCACATTTTGAGTATTTTTATATGGCGAAATTACGAAAAGCTGTTTTTCCGGTTGCAGGGTTTGGGACTCGATTTCTTCCCGCGACCAAAGCCATGCCTAAAGAGCTTCTTCCCATCGTGGATAAACCGCTGATCCAATATGCGGCAGAAGAGGCCATCGCGGCAGGTATTGATACACTGATCTTTGTCACGGGTCGTAACAAACGCGCAATAGAAGACCATTTTGACAACAATCAAGAACTTGAGATGGCTTTGCGTGCTAAGGGCAAAGATGCACAAGCCGATATGGTTAAAAACATTCTGCCCGAGGGGGTCGAATGTATTTTTGTGCGTCAACCAGAGCAGCTAGGTCTTGGACATGCTGTGCTTTGTGCCGAACGCGCTGTTGGCAATGATCCCTTTGCGGTCTTGCTTGCGGATGATTTTCTTACATTTGAGGGAGCTGGCATCACAGCGGATCTTGCCCGCGCTTATGAAGCTTCGGGTAAAACGCAGCTAAGCGTTATGGAAGTGAATGGCCCCGATATTTCGAAATATGGTGTTGTTGTTCCCAACGGTGACCAGGGATGTGTGGCAGGCCTTGTGGAAAAGCCAGAAGCAGAAAAAGCGCCCTCAAACCTTGCGAGTATTGGACGCTATGTCTTGACCCCGGATATTTTTGATATTCTGCGTACACAGTCAGCTGGTGCAGGCGGGGAAATCCAATTGGCTGACGCCATAAATACTCAAGCGGCAAATAATGCTGTTCAGGCCGTTACTCTGAACGGACTTCGCTTTGATTGTGGTAGTGTGCGCGGATATTTGGATGCGATCATGCATGTTGCCGGCAGAAGAAATCCCTGATTTTTGTTGCGTCCCGCCGCTGACGTTTCTCTAAAACGCTGGACATAAAGGCGCGCGGCGCGCCAAAATTTGGTGATGGCGATGAGCAGTTTTATAGAATTGCCAACACTTAAGGTTCCCTGATCACAACGACGCGCAAATCGCCCTATACCTCCAACGGTTTTGAGTGAGCTATTCGCGCCAAGGACATAATCGACCTAAGGTTTCACAAATAGTTTTCGCTCAATATTGCACAAGGCTTCTGCGGCGCCGCTGTCCTTGATCAGAAGCGTTTCTGTGGTTTCCAATCCCCAGTCATCCATCCAAAGCCCCGGCATAAAATGAAACGTCATACCAGGTCTGAGTTCGGTTGTGTCCGTTGGTCTTATGGAATAGGTACGTTCCCCCCAGTCGGGCGGATAAGACAGGCCGATCGGATATCCACAGCGACCTTCTCGATGGATCCCGCTTTTGACCAGCTCCGCGTTTAATGCACGCGCCACATCTCCCGTGGTATTACCTGTGCGCGCGGCATCGATCCCCGCGCTTATCCCGGAGGCAAGCGCTTTGCTGGCATCCACCATTTTCTGATCTGGCTTGCCTAAAAACACGGTGCGGCAAAGCGGGGCGTGATAGCGGCGATAACATCCGGAGAGTTCAAAAAAGGTGCCCTCTCCGTGTTTTAAGACATCCCCGTTCCACGTCAGATGCGGCGCTGTCGCGTCCGCGCCGGATGGGGTGAGCGGTACGATTGCAGGATAATCGCCCCAAGCCTCTTTGGTGCCATAAAAGGCCGATTGCACGATATCGCCCACAAGTTCATTTTTGCGAATGCCCGGTTCCGCCTTTTCCAAAGCGAAACGCACAATTTTTTCGGAAATTGAGGCAGCTTTTCGGATAAAGGCAATCTCTTCGTTGGATTTTTCAGCCCTTTGCCAATTAACGAGCGCTGTCGCATCGACAAAATTGGCGTTTGGCATGTGCTCATTTAAAACGGCGTGGGCCTTTGCGGAGTAATAATAATTATCCATTTCGATACCAATACGGGCTGACCCATGACCCATGTCGATTAACCGTTTTGCTAGATCTTCCATTGGATGTTCATGCGGGTTTTGGACAAGGTGTTCTGAATATCCCGCAATCCTGTCCTCTTCCATCCAGACGGTCCTTCGTGCCCCCGCGGTATCTTGCATGCGTCCCCACCAGATGGGGTCAGTTCCGTGATCCAGGATTGCCCCCTGATGTACGTAAAACGACCAGCCATCATAGCCGGTCAGCCAAGCCTGATTGGATGGGTCTGTAGCAAAAAGCACGTCAATGCCCTCTGCCTCCATCGCAGCGCGGGTCTTTGCGATACGGCGGTCGTATTCAGACTTTGAAAAGGCTGCGTTTTGTAACGGCATAGATTTTCCTTTTGCAAAAAACATGTCTCACATGACGCGAGCATGACGCAGCTTGAAAAAAATAACAAAAGTTTTCCGCCATTTTATGTCGCTAACCGTGGTTGACTTTATAACGTTGCACAGGGCTAAGTACGTCTGCATCCTGAGATTTGGTATGCCAATGGTATTTTGCGTACCTTTGTTGAATTGATGAATGACAAACACACATGGCTTCGTAAAAAAGGATCGGGAAATATGTCACTTACCGCGAACTGGTCTTATCCAACCTCAATCAGATTTGGCGCAGGACGCATTCAAGAATTGGGTGACGCCTGTCTTGCTGCAGGGATCAAAAAACCTCTTTTGGTGACGGATCGGGGATTAGCCGATTTGCCGATAACAGAACGGGCGATGGATATTTTGCGACAAGGCGGTCTGAACCCCGCCAAATTTGCAGATGTTGATGCCAATCCCAATGAAAAGAACTTGGATGCAGGGTTGGCGGTGTTTCGTGAAGGCGGGCATGATGGTGTTGTGGCCTTCGGTGGCGGGTCTGGATTGGACCTCGCCAAAATGGTGGCCTTTATGGCAGGACAATCACGTCCGGTTTGGGATTTCGAAGACATCGGGGATTGGTGGACGCGTGCGGATGCCGAAGCTATCTTTCCAATTGTCGCCGTTCCGACCACCGCGGGCACAGGTTCAGAAGTCGGACGCGCAAGCGTGATTACAAATTCCCAAACGCATGAGAAAAAGATCATTTTCCATCCCAAAGTGCTTCCCAGCGTGGTGATTTGTGACCCTGAACTGACAGTTGGCATGCCAAAGTTTATCACGGCAGGCACGGGTCTTGATGCCTTTGCCCATTGTGTTGAGGCATTTAGCTCTCCGCATTATCATCCTATGGGGCAGGGGATTGCGGTTGAGGGAATGAAGCTCGTTATTGAAAACCTGCCCAAAGCCTATGAAACTCCGGACGATCTGACTGCGCGCGCGCATATGATGTCTGCGGCTATGATGGGGGCGACGGCGTTTCAAAAGGGTCTTGGGGCAATCCATGCGCTTAGCCACCCGATCGGGGCGCATTACAACACACATCACGGCACAACGAATGCAGTGCTGATGCCTGCGGTCCTGAAATTGAACGCGCCAATGATCAAAGAACGTTTTGATAAAGTCAGCGGCTACCTCGGCCTCTCGGGCGGTTTTGAGGGATTTTGCGATTTTGTGGATAGCTTCAATGATGGGTTTTCCATTCCCAAGTCCCTATCGGGTCTTGGCGTTTCCAACCCTGATATCGAGGTTTTGGTCACAGGTGCCCTGAGTGATCCAAGCTGTGGTGGTAACCCTGTCACGCTGAGCGCAGATAACCTTAGGGCGATCCTAGAGACAGTAATCTGAACAGTGCCAGAGATTTCTTTGGCACAGTAAGGGACGATCAGTCCACCGGGGGAAATCTGTACCGCGCTGCGGCAACAGTCCAATCCATGTGATTGCGCACATATTGTTGGCTTGCGTCTGAGGGAGGGTTGTAATCCCAATCTTCGCCCGCTCCGGCCTCCATCGCCGCATGAAGCGCACGGCGGGATTTTTGCGTGGCAATCACTTTCTGGCGTAAGTCTTCTGCGTCCCAACGCGCGGCAACTTCTTTTGCGAATTTTACAGACACCTCTCGGTAATCTGGATCTTGGGCAAGGTTTCTCGTTTCAAGCGGATCGGCGGACAGATCATAAAGCTGCGGCGGATCAATGTCGCAATGCACATATTTCAGCTGCCCACGCCGGATCATAATGACGGGGTAGGCGGCCATTTCTGCGCAGTATTCACCGATTGCCTCGTCAATAGGATCTTTTTCTCCGCGGGCCAGCGGCATCAGGCTGCGTCCGTCAATCGGTTCACCCAGCATGTCCAGTGACCCACCGGCAATTTCTAGGAAGGTTGGAAGCAAATCTACAAGCGAACAGGCGTTTTCCGCTTCACCCGTCACAACGCCGGGGCCTGCCATGACAAGGGGCACTCGTGCCGAATGTTCAAAGAAATTCATCTTATACCAAAGGCCCCTTTCGCCAAGCATATCTCCATGGTCTGCCGTGACAATCACGATGGTGTTTTCAAGTTCGCCAATTTCAGTCAGGGTTTGAACGATTTCCCCGATTTTACTGTCAAAATAGCTCACATTTGCCAAATAAGCGCGCCGGGCGCGGCGGACCTCTTCTTTGCTGAGCGGCACGTAAGAGGCCTCAATCCCGTCCATAAGCCGTTTGGAAAAAGGATCTTGATCTGCTGGATCTGGAATGAAGGCGGGCAATGTGATGTCTTCATCTGAATAAAGATGCCACCATTCGGGCCGCGCCACATAGGGGTCGTGAGGATGGATAAAACTGGCGACAAGCGCAAAGGGCGCGCCCTTTCCTTGGGCTTTGTCGCGCGCCGCATTAAACAGCCATCGTTTGGCGGCGAACCCGACTTCATCATCATAATCAATCTGGAAGGTGGCTTGCGCCATACCGCTTTCTTTGACGGTTTGCATATTGTGATACCATTTGTCGATCCGCTCATCTGCGGCCTCCCAATCGGGGGTCCATGCAAAATCGGACGGATAAATATCGGTGGTCACACGGTCCTGAAACCCATGCATTTGATCGGGTCCAACGAAATGCATTTTGCCCGAAAGGCAGGTCTTATAGCCAAGCGATGTAAGGTAATGCGCAAAGGTTGGCACAGAGGCTTTGAATTCAGACGCATTGTCATAGGCCGCAATCCGGCTGATTAATTGACCTGACATGAATGAAAACCGCGACGGTGCGCAAAGCGGTGAATTACAATACGCCGCGTTAAAGCGCATGCCGCGTCTGGCCAAAGCATCAAGATGCGGTGTTTTGGCAATAGGATGACCATAAGCACCCGTAAACTGTGGGGCGAGCTGATCGGCCATGATAACGACGATATTTGGCTGTGTCATTGATAGAGCCCTTTCTGATGGTGCATTGATCTGGTCTTCGGCCTGAGACCGCTTCACATATCAACACTCCCTAAATTTGTAATGACACAAAAAACCAAAGATCATTCAAGCAGTTTTGACTGATCTGCCTCTGAATTTTAAGTCAGAAAACCGATGTGTTTTGAAAAAGGCATTTCACGCAGCCGTTTGCCCGTCAGATTGAAGATGGCATTGGCCAATGCGGGGGCAGCCGGTGGCGTCCCCGGTTCCCCAGCGCCACCCATCCGGCGGTTATTTTGCAAAAGCGTGACATGAAAGCGTGGGGTATTATGCATGCGAAGCGCATCATAATCCGGAAAATTTCCCTGCTCTACGGCACCATTGGCAAAGGTGATTTCCCCTTGGATTGCCGCGGAGAGGCCGTAAATGGCCGCCCCCGTCAATTGCGCCTCTACAATTGCAGGATCAAGGATCACGCCAAGGTCGGCCGCAATCCAGACGTCAGTGATTTCAATCATCCCGTCGTTTTCGCGAATATTGATCACTTCGGCGACGGAAGATCCGTAAGACCAGACATGCGCAATCCCCCGCCCAACGCCCCTTGGTGTTTTGGATGTCCAGTTTGCCATTTCCGCAACAGTTTCAAGTGCTTTGGCGGCTGGTTCATGTTCTGGGCGAATGTGTTTGAGGCGAAATTCAAGCGGATCTGCGCCCGCTTCATAGGCCAATTCATCAATCATGCTTTCGTGGAAGAACCCGTTTTGTGATCCCCCCACAGAACGCCAGAACCCCACAGGGATTCCAAGCTGTGGCGCATAACCTCTGACTCGAAAATGGTCGATCGCATAGGGTTGATCATGGCTGCCCTCTGTGATTGTGGGGTCCTCTGGGGCAAGATCAAATCCCGTAGCAAGTTTGATAACAGGGGCTGCTGGCGATGGAGAGGACATTTTGCCATCCAAAGCCGCAATACGCCCGTTTTCAAGTTTCGCGCGATAATGGCAGATTGATCCGGGCCGGTACCAATCGTGGCGCATGTCTTCTTCTCTGGTCCATGTGACTTGGATCGGTGTTGCGGGCATTTCTTTGGCAAGCTTTGCCGCAGGCAGGGCAAAATCCACGGTCCCACGCCGACCAAATCCCCCACCCATGAAAGGTGTGTGTACGACCACCTGATCTTTTTTCAGCCCAAGCGCATCAGCACAGGCGTCTCGTATCAAAACAGGGGACTGATTTCCTGTCCATATATCTAACCTGTTGTTTTGGAACAAAGCTGTCGCATTCATTGGTTCCATCGTTGCATGCGCCAGAAATGGGGCGCGGTAGCTTCGTTCGATCACTTCGCCGGAGCTGAGCGCCTTATCAACGTCCCCCTGATTGCGCATCTCAACGTTTGCTTTGTCGTTAAATGCCGCCTCAATCGCATGAAACACGGCCTCTGTATCGTCTGGGGCACTGCCTTTGGACCAAATGACCTCAACCGCATCTGACGCCTGCATTGCCAGCCAAGTATTTGTCGCAATCACGCCAAACCCATCTTCCCATACGACTATTTTTTTGACACCTGCCATGGTTTCTGCCGTTGTGATGTCAATCTTTTCGATTGCGCCGCCAAAGTGGGGCGTCATGTGGATTGTTGCAAAAAGCAATCCGTCAAGGCGCTTATCAATGCCAAATTCTGCAGTCCCCGTCACTTTGGCATCCTGATCAAGACGGGGTTGAGATTTGCCAAGGTAACGCCATTCAGATGATGGTTTGAGCCTTGGTGATTTCGGAGGATCAATCTGTGCGGCGTCCTCAGCCAGGTCAGCATAAGGGATCTGTGAATTGTCGGGGCTGATGACCTGCCCGTCTTTTGTTTTCAACTGGCTAATGGGGATGTTGAGCCTATGTGACGCCGCCTTTAAGAGAGTTTCCCGCGCGGTTGCACCGGCCACGCGCATTTTTTCAAATGCGTCAATGGTAGAAGTTGATCCGCCCGTCACTTGCAATGACATCACTTTGGGAAACGCATCTGCCATCACTGTGGCCCATCCGGAGGGTTTTTCCTCCAATGCGAGCTCGTAACTTCGATCCGCCACCAAAGCACTGTTGAAATAGGCCTGTGCTGCAGGCCCATGTTCCACATTGATGTCCGAGAGCACAACATCAAGCTCTTCTGCTACAAGTGCGGCAAGCGTGGTTTGAATGCCCTGTCCCATTTCTGCGCGCGGGACAATCACTGTGATCCCCCTTTGGTCAATGATCAGCCAAGGGTTCAGCGCCGCTCCATCAGGTGGAGAGAGCGGGTTTTTAGGGGTTTTGAGGGCTTTCCAACCACCAAAAGCAACGCCTCCAACAACAGCGACGGATCCAACAACGAAGGCGCGGCGAGAAAAGGTTTTTATACGTCCCATCTTAGGCCTCCTGCAACATTTTGGCGGCTGAGTGGATGGCAGCGCGCATGCGCGGATAGGTGCCACATCGACACAGGTTTCCTGCCATCGCTTCGTCAATGTCAGCATCCGACGGGCTCGGGTTTTCGGCTAATAAGGCGGCCGCCTGCATGATTTGACCAGACTGGCAATATCCACACTGGGCGACTTGATGGTCGACCCATGATTTTTGCAAAGACGAGAGAGCTTGTGGTTTTCCATGGCCTTCAATGGTGGTGACGTCTCCCCAGACGTCCTCTAGGGCCACTTGGCAGGATCGCACGGCTTTTCCATCGATATGAACGGTGCAGGCTCCACAGGAGGCAACACCACAACCAAATTTTGTTCCTGTGAGGTTCAGAGCATCGCGCAGGATCCATAAAAGGGGAACATCTGGGGGTAGGTCAATATCATGGTCCTGTCCATTTACTCGAATGCGTTTGGCCAAATTGCTTCTCCAAAAAATTTTGCAAGTATACGGGGGATGTAGTGTGCGCTCTCTGACCATACAAGGCGGAGCACAGAATTTTTGGTGTGCGAAACAAATAAACCAAAGCCTGTGTTGCTTCTGGTTTCACATAAGACTTTCGCATAACGGGTAATTCTGATGTGCCCTCGTTTTTTTAACGTTCCTGTGCTAGGTTCCCGAAAGTGTAAATTTGATCTTGGTAACTAACGTGTTTCGTGGGTTTTGGTGTGCGGCAGTCGTCTTTTTGCTGTTTTCGACAACTGGATTTACAGGGGAGCTTGAAAAACGGATTCAGATCTATCTGAACTTTGCAGGCTTTGACGTTGGAAGGGCTGATGGTTCTGTGGGTCCAAAAACGCGTCGCGGCTTAGAGGGCGTCTATTCGGCATATGGGCAAAAGGCGCCGCAAAAGATCACCCGCGATGTTCTGGAATTTGTGAAGTCCGCCTATTTTGATCATCGCGCATCAGTGACCGGTAATCAGCCGTATATGGCTCAACAGATGACAGTCGCAGATGCGCGGCATTTGCTGGAGCGCAGTGGCCTTGGTGCTCCTGTTGACTCCATTGAACAGCTCACACAATTTTCCCGCGCCGATGCTGTTCGACAAATCTTAGCGGGATATTCGCCCCGAACAGAGGTGGATTTACCAGCCTTTGTCTTTAACCCTTTTCCGGAATATTGGATCCGCTGGGATTACGACGAACCAGGCCGTCAGGCATTTCGGATTGCCCGTGACAGAGAGATTGCCGAATTTAAACTTTGGTGGGTGCGTCAGATGATAGCCAGCACGGCCCCCCAAAACGAACGTCTTGCCCTGTTTTGGACGGGTCACTTCCCAGTTCAGTATTCTTCTATCAACGAGGAAACCATGTCCTTGGTAAAACAACATTTTATGTTCAGGGACTATGGGTTCGGGAATTTTCGTGCGCTGACCAAACAAATTATCCGCGATCCCGCGATGCTCAATTATCTTGATGGCGATCGCAACCGCAAAGGTGCGCCAAATGAAAACCTAGGCCGAGAATTGATGGAGCTTTTCGTGCTGGGCGAGGGGGCTTATGACGAGAAAACCGTCAAAGAAGCCGCCCGAGCGCTCACAGGGCATGGATTCAATAGGGTGAGAGAATTTGAATTTGAGCTGAGACCGTGGCGTCAGGACAATGGGAAAAAATCCCTCTTTGGGAAAAGGGGTAACTTTGATGGCGATGCTCTGGTCGACATTCTCTTTGAACAGCCGGACGCCGCAAGGTTTCTGACTGAAAAAATGTGGCGCCATTTTGTGTCAGAAATTTATATTGATGCAGCAGAAATAGACCGGATATCCGATGTTTTTCGCGCTTCGGACTATGAAATCCCTGTCTTGCTTAGTGAAATATTTTCCTCTCCGTTGTTTTGGGAAGAACATGTGCGCGCGACGATTGTCAAATCTCCGGTCGATCTGGTTGTTGGAACGATCCGAAGCACCGGATTTTTACCGACAGACTGGCAGCGCATCCCAAGTGTGCTCGCAAATTTGGGACAGAACCTGTTTGAACCGCCAAATGTGGCTGGCTGGCCGGGAGCAGAAGCTTGGGTCACTCCGGGAAATCTTTTGAACCGGTCAAAATTTCTGTCAGATTTCTTTGCAACGCAGGGTCAAGTGCTTAGTGAACTGGCATCAGACAATCCGGAAATGTCACTGCGTGATCCGGAAACAATTATCGTGCGCTATGGGGCTGAAAATTACCAAGGGCCTCCAAATTTCAGGGTGTTGCTTCTGAAAAAGAAAGATGGAGAGGCACGCGCAAAACCTGTCTGGCAATCGGGAACGACAGTGGCAAAGGGGGGTCATGATACCGAATTGTTTGGTCGCGTCGATAACAGCGAAATCCCTTGGACTTTGGCAACATTTAAGTTGGATCCTGGGCTTTCCTTTGACGAAGTGCGCGTTTCGTTTTTAAACGATCACTGCTGTGGTCCGGGAGGAGCAGATGGGGGAGACAGAAATCTTTTTGTCGAATGGGTGAAGGTAGGAAACAAACTTTTCCTTGCCCAAGACGGAAAACAGCAATCTTCCTGCAACAATAACAACGAGCGCCCAGGCTGGCTTTATTGCAGTGGAGGGGTGGTCATGCGCGATGGTGTGGATATTATGCCCAAAGAAACAACGGCCATCAAACCGCTTGAAAACCAGCTCATTGTGGAACGGGTTGCGTTTGATGGTGGGGAAAAATTTAATCCCAACGATAGCTGGAACACTCTTCGTTTTGCCCTGAAAAATGTTAGGTTTAACGATTATAGACAGGACGGTATGATCTTTTCCTTGGTCAGAGCTGATCAAGGCGAAATCCTTATTGAATTTTCTGAATTTGATTGCTCTCAAAACTGCTTCCATGGGGCGTGGCCTTCATCTGCGCATAGAGCCAGAAACGGATCGCGCACAGTTAAGATTTCTCTCGGCCCAAACGAAGATCCGTCACACCGGCGTCATTTTAATGAACTCAGCGAACAAGATAAACGTTTTGTCTCTGCGCTCTGGCAGGCAATGCCAGAACTCTTGTCCTATATGCAAAATGGACGAAGTTATCGTGAACGGCGTGGGGAAGAGGTTCTTAAAACTTGGAAACCGGTCCTGAAAAAAATGGAAACCCGATTGTCAAAGTCGCGATATGTGAACGGAAAAAAACTCCCACCTCTCTTGGTGGCGCGTGATCCAAATACCAAATCCGCGGGGATGATGTCGATGGCGATGTCAGCTCTTAGCGCAACGGCCCCTTTGCCTGCTTCCTTTGAAACTGTCTCTCAAGCCCGAGATTGGCAATTCAAGGCACAGACCCGCATTAAAAGTGGCCAACTGTCAGAGGTTGTTCTTGCCAGTCCGCCAATCGCTTTGGCCAGTTCAGCCAAATTTCAGGATTTGATTACAGACCCCGTTTTTCACCTAAAGTGAGTGTATTATGAAACGACGTGATGCAATTAAGTATTTTATGTCAGGGTTGATCCTGCCCCTTGTGCCGGCCCGTTTGCAAGCGGCTGCTGCGCAAAGCGGACGTCGGCTTGTTCTGATCGAATTGTCAGGGGCAAACGATGGGCTCAATACTGTTATACCCTATCGGGATGACCGTTATTACAAGCTGCGCCCCAATCTTGCGATAAGGGACCAAGACAGGTTTCAGTTGGATGATCATTTTGCACTTCATAACGCACTCAAAGACTTAGGTTCGGTTTGGGAAAACGGTGAATTGGCCATCGTTCATGGTTTGGGCTATCCAGGCGCCAATCGATCTCATTTCAAATCTATTGCGCTGTGGGAAACCGGAGGAGACGGCACCAGTGCAGGGCGAAGTGGGTGGCTCACGGAAGACATTGAAAATATGGGGGTTACACAGGATTGGGACGCCCATGGGATCAGCCTTGACGGGGGGATGGGCGTCTTCACTTCTCCCAACGGGGTCTGGCTGTCGATGACCTCTGCTGCACAGTTTCAGCGGCTCAGCACGTCAAGCTTTTCTGTTGCTTCGACAACCACAGACAATCCGGCGCTTGCAGCTTTGCTGGGGCGGGCAGAGGCGCTTGATACCTCCATGAAACGGATCAGTAGCAAGATGAACCGCAGCAGATCTTTGCGGTTTGATATTCGCGGTGGTGATCTGGGGCGTCAAATGGCCACGGCTGCCTCTCTTATTGCAGCAGGCATTGATACGCCCGTATTAAAGGTGAAAATTGACGGGTTTGACACCCATGAAAACCAATTCGGACGTCACCGCAATTTGTTGCGCGATCTTGGACGCTCAATCGGAGGCTTTGCTTCCCAAATGCGTCGGATCAATGAATGGGACAACACATTGGTCATGACATATTCAGAGTTTGGTCGACGCGCGATAGAAAATTTTACAGATGGGACCGATCATGGCACAGCTGCCCCCCATTTTATAGCTGGTGGACGTGTCAATGGTGGGTTCTACAGTGATCACCCCAACCTTGGAAAGCTTATCGAGGGGGATTTGCAATTCACCATGGATTACCGATCCGTCTATGAAATGGTGCTGAGCGCGTGGTTTGGCATTGATCAAAACCGGTTTACAGGTTTCAGGAATACGGATTTGTCAAACCTTCTGGAAGATGTGTAGACAGGTCAATTTATCTTTCTGCGTGGCTGTTAGAGTTTTGCGAATCTCTGTCTAGATTGTTTCTTTTGTTATGTTGGCAAAACTTGCCCCCGACAAATATCCCAAAGGCAACTCCGAGCATATCGGCGATCCAATCCAAAACCTCTGCTCCTCGACCAAAAGAGGGCTGAAGAAGTTCAATTACACCGCCGTATATTGAACAGGCGAAAAACAAAATGCTCATCCGAAGGCGTCCAGTGCAGGCAATAGGAAAGGCTAAAATGGCAAAGGCAAGAAAATGAACCACCTTGTCACCCCCTCGAAGGCCGCCTGATGCCTCAATAGGCCACAGAAGGGCAAATGTGAGACCCGTAAGAAGAGCAAGTGTAAGAAAAACATCTGAATAATATTTGCGCATTGGCTGTTTTGGGGCTCTCTGCTTTGGGATGAAAAGCGAAAATGCTCTAACGGGACCGGATGTTTATACTGTCTTTTGAAAATGAGAAGAGGTCAAATAATTCGAGTATTCTTTGATTTTTCGATTTCCACTCTTATTTAGTTGCCTAAATTGAAGGGCGGAAAGATGAAAGATCAGATTGTAGAAAATTATGTTGGTCGCAATTTGTCTGAAACAGGGGCGATAAGCGCACAGCGTTGCTCTGAAATCTTTGCAACATTTGGCTGGCAGGGCGGGACGACAGTAGGAAGTGTCTTGCCACAGCTTTGCCATTGGTGCGCTTTTTCTCCAGTGGTTTCAACCGATGAACTGGGCGAAGACGGGCATCCGGGCAAAGGCGCGTTTTTACCAGATCTCGGCTTAGAGCGGCGCATGTGGGCAAGCGGACGTCTGGACTTTCTGCAAGATTTGCATGTCGGGGAAGTCCTCACGCGCAGCGCGACCATCGAAAAAGTTGACATAAAGGAGGGAACAAGCGGGAAAATGGCGTTTGTCACGGTAGCCCACGAAGTGTCCGGTCAAAACGGGCTCGCGATCCGTGAATCCCAGAGCATTGTGTATCTTGCAATGCCGAAATCCTTTGAGCCCCCAGCAAAACGCCCTATGCCGCAAGACAAAGTGTTTGAGCATCGCTATGCCATGCCGACCACGCGTCTGTTTCGGTTTTCCGCGATCACATTCAACGCCCATCGCATCCATTTTGATTTGCCCTACGCGCAAGAAGTTGAAAAATATCCGGGCCTCGTTGTGCATGGCCCGATGCAAGCCATGCTGTTGGCCAAAGCGTCCACAGACCATGCGCAAAAAGCTCTGACACAGTTTTCGTTTCGTGGCGTGCATCCATGTTTTCATTTTGACGATCTCGCACTCTGTGCAGAAGCAACCGCGGATGGGGATGGATTGAACCTTTTTGCGGGTGTCCCCGGGGGGCATCAGACCATGCAGGCAAAGGCCAACTGGTAAGAGGAGGCAGGTATGAGCACTGTATTAAGCGGGATGCGTGTCGTTGAAGGATCAGCATTTGTTGCCGTCCCATTGGCGGGAATGACATTGGCACAGATGGGGGCAGATGTGATCCGCTTTGACCGTATTGAAGGTGGATTGGACGCAAAGCGTTGGCCCGTGGCAGAGAGCGGACAAAGCCATTTCTGGGCTGGAATGAACAAGGGAAAACGATCAATTGCAGTAAATATGCGAAGTCCGGAAGGTAAGGAATTGATCACGCGCGTAATTACCGCGCCGGGTGAGGATGCGGGTCTGTTTATTTCTAATCTGCGGGTCAGGGGATGGATGGATCATGAAACCCTTTCTCAACACAGAAATGATTTGATCATGGTGACACTGATGGGGGACCGGTTCGGAAGACCTGCGGTCGATTATACGGTGAACCCTGCCTTGGGTATTCCCCATATCACCGGACCTGAAGGACATCCCGACCCTGTGGCAAATGCCCTTCCTGCATGGGATTTGATTGCCGGAAATATGGTTGTTTCGGCACTATTGGCAGCAGAGCGCAGGCGCTTGCGCACCGGATTGGGTGATGACGTGGAACTGTCGTTGAAAGACGTTGCAGCAGCAAACCTTGGTCATTTGGGCATGATCGGCGATGCTGCGACAAACCCTAATCAACGTGGCAAATCTGGCAACGATCTTTATGGGGCTTATGGTCATGATTTTCTTTGTGCGGATGGGCAGCGTGTGATGGTCATCGGGCTAACAGATCGTCAATGGAAACTGATTGTCGATGCGACCCAAAGCGGCGAAGCAATGGCAGCCCTTGAAAAAGAAACGGGTCTCTCCCTGAAAGAGGAAAGCAATCGGTGGGCGTTACGCCGTCAGATTTCTTCCGTGTTGGAACCGTGGTTTGCAAAGCGCAATCTTTCAGATTTTGCTGCGGAGTTTGACAAAGCGGGTCTGACCTGGTCCGTCTTTCGGTCTTTGAAAGACGCGCTGGAGCATGACAAAGATCTCACAACCGATAATCCAATGTTTACCATGATGGACCAACAGGGCTTGGGCCGTTTTCCTGTACCGGCCTCCCCCGTATCCTTTGCCCATTGCGGACAGAATGAGGCCCGTCCTGCTCCTAGATTAGGGGAACATACAGAAGAGATCCTGAGCGAGGTGGTCGGAGCCGATGACACGGAAATCGCGCAGCTTTTTGATAAGGGAATTGTCAGCAGTCAAGCCGCCTGAGCGATGTCGAGATCATATAAGAAAACTGATTATTTTGGCGATCTTTTTGCCAAAATCCGCTGCAGCGTGCGCCGGTGCATGTTCAAGCGGCGTGCTGTTTCGCTTACATTTCTATCACAAAGTTCATAAACACGTTGAATGTGTTCCCAACGCACCCGATCCGCGCTCATCGGATTTTCCGGTGGGGGCGGTAGATCATCATCTTTGGCAAGAAGCGCATTCACAACATCGGTCGCATCTGCAGGTTTACTAAGGTAATCAATGGCCCCAATTTTCACCGCCGCGACCGCGGTGGCAATTGCACCATAACCCGTCAGCACCACAACGCGGCAGCTGGGGCGTTTTTTCCGCAGAACGTCCACGACATCGAGCCCGTTGCCATCTTCTAGTCGCAGATCGACAACGGCATATGCAGGTGGTCTGGCAGTTGAAATCGCCCGTCCTGCAGCGACCGAACCCGCGGTTTCCACATCAAACCCCCGCTTTTCCATCGCCTTGGCAAGACGACGCAAAAAAGGCTCATCATCATCAACGATGAGTAGGGATTTGTCAGCGCCAATATCTTCAATCTTACGTTCAGCTACCAAACGGGGACTCCGATCCTGCCATTGTCATAAGTTACAAATAGTGCCTATTCATATGATGGTCAAACACTGCCGACAAAAGACATGTTTATATGGTCATTGATAATCAAAAGGAAACAATTTCCATGGCTACTGAGCCTTCAGTTTTTACTTTTGAAATCTCAGTCATGATCTGGAAATGAAACATGCTGAGGTCTCGGCAACCACCTCAGCACTCTGATCCCGCCTGAAAAACTCAACAAACCCATGGTCGGGCAACATAAGGTACGTCATGGTCGAATGATCGACGAGGTAATATTCCTCATCTTCATCATCATGGGCTTTGTAATATGTCCGATAGGCTTGGCTTGCGGCTTTGACCTGTTCGGGCGTTCCCGTCAGGCCAATCATTTTTGGATGAAGCCATTTTGTGAATTCTGCCACCACTTCTGGCGTGTCTCTTTTCGGATCAACAGAGATAAAGACCGGCGTTGCTGACATCCCGCGCTTTGCCAAGAGATCCACCGCCTCTGCATTGCGCGCACTGTCCAAGGGGCAGACATCCGGGCAGAACGTATATCCGAAATACACCAGCGAAGGCTCTGTGATCACCTCTCGTTCGCTCACGGTTATGCCGTTCTGATTGATCAGGGTAAACGGCCCCCCGATAGAGCCGGCCCCGCCAATGATCTGAGTACTGCGGCATTTTGCAAAAGGATCATCACTGCGATGAAAAAACGCCCACATCGGAGAGGTGACGAGCCAGAGGGACGATAAAAACCCTAAAACAACAATACTTGCCGTGATGAAGATTTTTTTTGACAAAGCGTTACCCGAAATGCTTGCTTACCTTTGCAGCTTCCTATCATCTTGGGGCTTGAGAACAAGTCAAAACTCTTGAAGAAAGATTCATGACGGACACATACATCAGCCCATTTTCCGAAGGACGCCGCAGCAGTTGGATCAGATTGCGCACGCTCATCCTTTTGAGATGGGCCGCGATATTTGGACAAATAAGCGCAATCTTTATAGCCATTGGCTATTTTAATCTACAGATCGAATTATTGCTTTGTCTGATTGCGATCGGTGTGTCGATTGCTGCGAACATCGGGGCGATGTTTGTTTTTCCGGGCAACAAACGTTTGTCGGAAACACAAAATATGTTGATGATCCTGTTTGATGTTCTGCAGCTTGGTTTTTTGCTTTATCTGACGGGAGGGTTGCAGAACCCGTTCAGTATCCTTTTGCTGGCGCCGGTTGCCGTGTCAGCGTCTGTTTTGACTCTGCGCTCTACCATTGTGCTTGGAGGAAGTGCGATTGTCATTGCGACGGTGCTATCGCTTTATCACATACCTCTGACCACAATTGATGGCTTACTTCTTGGTATCCCTGACATTTTTATATTTGGAAATTGGATCGCTATAGTGATCGCCCTGATTTTTCTAAGTGTTTATTCACGTTGGATTACAAGCGAAATGAATGCCATGGGAGATGCGTTATTGGCGACACAGATGGCGCTCAGCCGCGAACAGAAATTGACGGATCTTGGCGGTGTCGTTGCTGCCGCAGCGCATGAACTGGGCACTCCTTTGGCAACCATTAAACTCACCAGTGCTGAGCTGATGGAAGAATTGCAAGGACAGCCCGAACTTTATGAAGATGCCGAGTTGATCAAAAAGCAGGCAGATCGATGCCGCGATATTTTGCGATCCATGGGGCGGGTCGGCAAAAGCGACAAACACCTCCGATCGGCCCCCATAAGTGAAATTATTCGCGAAGCGGCTGAGCCCCATACAAAACGTGGGATAAAAATTGAAAGTTCGTTTCTAGGGCGGGATGAGGCAGAAGTCGCACAACCCATTGTGTTTCGTCATCCTGAGATTATTCACGGGCTTCGCAATTTGATGCAGAATGCAGTTGATTTCAGCAGATCAAAGGTTTTGATCAATGTTGTTTGGTCAAAGGATGCTCTTCGGATTGAAATTTTAGACGACGGGCCCGGTTTTCCGGTTGGAATATTGTCACGGATAGGCGATCCATTCATGGGGACACGGCGTTCAGAAAACACCATCGGCGACCGGCCCGGATATGAAGGCATGGGTTTGGGTCTTTTTATTGCAAAAACCCTTTTAGAAAGAACTGGTGCAGAGCTGACATTTGCAAATGACCGTGATGCCTATCAGGATAATGCCGCTGCGATCGACAACCTGGGGGCTGTTGTCACTGTAGCTTGGCAGAGATCTAAAATTGAACAACCCATTGGCGCTTTGGGCAAAAACCAGACGCTCAAAATTTAACAAATCGGTCATATTTTAATAAATTGTTAACTAATTGCCGCTGTATTTAAGTGTCAGTTTTTTGGGGGGGGATGTATGCATTTATGGCTGGAAATAATGATCGTGCTTGGGGTCTGTCTGCCATTCACAGCATTGTTCCTTTTTAAAGTTGCGAAGTATTCCAAATCCCGAATGACCTCCGCTCAGACGACACAACAAATCGAACAATTTTTGAATAGCGTGGAGTTCCCGATTTGGTTCGTGGATAATGATATGCGGCTTACCTTTTGCAATTCCGCCTTTCAAGAAATTGATGAGCGCTGTTCCAAAGCATTCAGTTCAAGAAAAATTGATGCATCAGAGCCCATGGTTCAGCGCGTGTTGATTGAAGATACAAAAACCAAACAGCCTGCTTGGTTTGATATCTCTACGAAACAGGTTGGAGGGGGCTATGCCAATTATGCGCTCGATATTACGGGTCTGGTCCATGCCGAGCAGGCGCAAAGAAATTTTGTCCAGACACTCACAAAAACATTTGCCCACCTTTCAATTGGCTTGGCGATTTTTGACCAGAAACGCAAATTGATTTTGTTCAATCCGGCATTGATTGATCTTACGCGACTAGGGGCTGAATTTCTCAGTGGCAAACCGGATTTGATGAGCGTATTTGACCGGTTGCGTGACAGTCAGATCATGCCTGAGCCCAAGGATTATGCAGATTGGCGCCAAAGGTTAAATGAGATCACGGCAGAGGTGGAACAGGGGTTGTATCAAGAACTTTGGTCATTGCCGAATGGATCGGTTTACCGCGTCACGGGTCGGCCTCATCCGGATGGCGCGATTGCGATCCTGTTCGAAGATATATCCTCAGAAATGATCACAAGCCGACGATTAAAATCAGACCTTGGTATCTACCATCAGGTTTTTGATGGGTTGGACAATGCGATTGTTTTGTTCAGCGAAACGGGCAGAACACTTTTTGAAAACTTGGCCTATTATCGTTTGTGGCAGCATACGGACGAGCGTGCGATCAGCACGGATATTTTTGAAGAATTGGATGTTTGGCAGACATCCTTTGGCGAAAATCAGTTCTGGGCAGACATCCGCCGCGATCTGAATGACATCGAAGGGATGACTGCGTGGAACCGTGAAGTCAGCCTTCCGGCAGGACAAAGGTTCAACTTTACCCTCAAAAAACTTTCTGGTGGATTGCTGATGGCAAAATGGACACCGCTTTCTGAAGTGGAGAAAACCCGCGTTTTAACAGAAAATCGGCATGTTGCCTGAGGTGTAAATCCACCTTGTGAAGTTTTTTCTGCACTGTCATGGTACACCTATGGCACGACGTTTAACATCTGTTCACCTTAAATCTGAATTGGAGACGCAAAAGTTTGCTTTTGCTCTGAGCAGATTTTTGCAGAAAGAGGATATTCTTTTGCTGAGCGGGGATATTGGCGCTGGCAAAAGCTTTGTTGCGCGCGCGATTATTCAATCGTTGCAAGAGGAACCAGAAGATGTGCCTTCTCCGACGTTTACCCTTGTACAAACCTATGACACCCGACTTGGCGAGGTCTGGCATGCAGACCTGTATCGTCTATCGTCTATCGACGATGTTGAAGAATTGGGATTGTTGGAGGCATTTGACACAGCGATCTGCCTCATCGAATGGCCCGATATCATGGGCCCACTTGTCCCTGAACGGGCGTTGAGGATAGAAATTTCCACTCTGGCAAAAACCCAAGAGCGCAGGATCGATTTGCATTATGAAGAGCATCATTGGTCGGCACGGCTGGAGAGGCTCAATGACTGTTGAAAAAGACCCAGAGATCATCGGGTTTTTGACGGCTCATGGATGGGGTGAGGCCTCATTTTTTCCGATGACATCGGATGCGTCTGCCCGCCGTTATGCACGGCTTTTGCAGTCCGGACGATCTGCAGTTTTGATGGATGCGCGGGATGTGGCGCGCACCCAGACAGAGCAGTTTTGTAAAATAAGTGACCTGTTGCGTGCCCATGGTCTGTCTGCGCCGGAAATTTACGCCCGTGATTTTTCCTCTGGATTTTTACTTTTGGAGGATTTTGGAGATAAAGTGTTCTCCCGCCTTATGGATGGTGATCCAAAGCGTGAAGATGCACTTTATCGCAATGCAATAGATATGTTGGTGCATTTGCGCACACTTGTGCCCCCCAGGTCATTAACTGTTGCTTCCTCAGACGTCCTAGGCCCAATGATTGAGCCATTTTTTGAGAACTACCTCGTGAAAGATGGCAAGAATAAAGACAGGACGGCAAAGCTGCACTGCCACCTTCTTGAGGCATTGCGTATGATCGATGGACAAACGCGGGTCGTGTCGCTTCGTGATTTTCATGCTGAAAATATAATGTATCTGGACAACCGCATTGGTCCTGCCTCTGTGGGACTTTTGGATTTTCAGGATGCTTTTATCTGTCATGCGGCTTATGATCTGGTCTCACTTCTTCAAGACGCAAGGCGGGATGTATCCCCTGAGATTGAAGGCGCCATGATTGACTATTACCTGTCACAGGTAGAGGAAGATGGAGAAAGTTTTTTGTCTTGCTACCGCATTTTGGGGGTCCAAAGGAACTTGCGGATATTGGGCATTTTCGCCCGTCTAGCACTTCATCAGAACAAACCCTCTTATGCATCCCTGATCCCTCGCGTCAGGGCCTATATCGAACGCACTGCGACGGCGCGGGAGTTTGATGCGTGGCGTGATGAGCTTTTTTCGCTCCTTTCGTCACCTGCTCAAGATTTGGAAAGGGACCATCATGTCTGATGAAATATCCCTCATGGTCTTTGCTGCCGGTTTGGGTACGCGGATGGGGGATTTGGTACGCGACAAGCCAAAACCTTTGATTGAGGTGGGGGGACGTGCCTTACTTGATCATGCACTTTCCCTGAGGACGGATATTTGTCCCGTAAAAACGGTTGTGAATGCCCATTATAAAAAGGAAATGGTGACATCCTATCTGCGTAGTCATCAGGTGATCGTCTTAGATGAATGGCCCGATGTGCTTGAAACGGGTGGGGGGCTTCGCGCCGCTCTTCCCCATTTGGGCACAAACCCGGTTATGACCTTAAATTCGGATGCGGTGTGGTTAGGGGAAAATCCTCTGGTCGCCCTGAAATCCAAATGGGATCCAAAAACCATGGATGCGCTTTTGATGTGTGTCCGCCTTCAAGACACCGTAGGTCACAAAGGTCAGGGTGATTTTACGCGTAACGCCAATGGAATGTTGCAACGAAAAGGCGATCTCGTTTATTCTGGGGCACAAATTATCAAAACTGATCATTTAAATAAGATCAAAGACAACGTATTTTCGATTAACAGAATTTGGGACATAATGCTTGAGAAGAATAAGATTTTTGGCATGGAGTACAACGGGCTGTGGTGTGATGTCGGCACACCCGAGGGTGTGATCCTCGCAGAGGAGCAGATTGCAAAAATGACGCCGCAGTCAGTATCACAAAATACCCTATGAGCCGTTTTGATAAACGTATATATGGCCTTGCGCCTGGTGTTGATTTTCCCAAAGCGCTCGTAGATGGTCTCTGCACCCATTTTAAAGACGACCCGCCCGAAAAACTTGCCCGGGTCGATATTATTTTGAACACTGAACGCATGTTGCGTCGCGTGCAAAAACTGTTAGGGCGAAAATCAGGAATTCTTCATCCCCGCTTGCATCTTGTGACAAACCTGAACGCCTTGATGCCCGCGCCTAATTTGACCCCAGCTGTCTCAAAACTGGCGACACGTTTTGAATTGATCGAACTCGTGGACAAACTGATTAGCGAACAGCCTGATTTGGCAGCGCGATCCTCGCTTTATGCGCTGGCCGACAGTCTGGCTAAGCTGATCGATGAAATGGCGGGTGAAGGGGTTGATCCAGAAACTATCACCTCACTCGATGTAAGCGATCAATCCGGGCACTGGGAACGGGCGCAAAAATTTGTAGAAATTGCACAGCGTTATCTTGAATTACGCGACATTACGCCTGATGGCACCCTGATGCAGCGGAAATCTGTCCTGTCGCTCATGGATCTTTGGGAAAAGGATCCACCAAAGACACCTGTCATTGTGGCAGGCTCTACCGGATCGCGTGGCACGACGATGCTGTTGATGAAAGCGGTGGCTAAGTTGCCCCAAGGGGTCCTTCTTTTGCCTGGCTTTGATTTTGATATGCCAGAGGAAGCCTGGGAACTGCTTTCTACTGCGGCTGGGTCCGAGGATCATCCGCAGACAAGATTTCACAAGCTGTTCAACGAAACGGGCATAAAGGTGTCAGAGATCGCGAATTGGCAAAATACACCTCCGCCCTGTCCCATGCGCAATGCTTTTGTATCCTTGGCGCTGCGCCCCGCGCCTGTCACAGATGCGTGGCTCAAAGAAGGGCCAAAGCTTGGGTCATTGGAAGAGGCCACCAAAGGCATCACCCTTCTGGAGGCGCCAGACATGCGCCAAGAGGCGCTTGCCATTGCGCTGCGCCTTAAGGAAGCCGTCCACAGGGGTGAGGTCGCGGCGTTGATTTCGCCAGATCGCCAGTTGACACGGCAGGTGACCGCCGCGCTGGATCGTTGGGACATCCTGCCGGATGATAGTGCGGGCCTGCCCCTTCACCTTAGTGCAACAGGCCGCTTTCTGCGCCAAGTGGGCCAGCTGTTGTCAAAGGAACTCACGTCAGGGGCATTGCTCGCTCTGCTGAAGCACCCGCTTACGCATAGCGGGGGGGCACGAAGCGAACATTTGCGCCTGAGTAGAGAATTAGAGCTGTATCTTAGGGCAAAGCGCGTCGCGTTCCCTAATGCCGCGGTGATCGAAGATTGGACCAAGGGACGCAAAGAACCTGAAGCCGTCCCATGGGCGGATTGGCTTTGCCATGCCTTTCTGGACAAAACAACATCAGACAAACAGAGTTTTCAAAGTCATTTTGAAACCCATTTTTCTCTTTGCCATTTTATTGCTCTGGGCCACGCACCAGACGAGCAGGACGGGGCTTCCCCCTTATGGGAGGGCAAAGAAGGCGGGGCGGTCGCGAAAACATGCGCTGCCATCCAAGAGGCCATGCATCGCGGTGGCGTAATGCATGTGGGCGATTATGTGGACATATTCAGCGCGGTTCTGGCCGAAGGGGAGATAAGGGATCCCCTTACTCCGCACCCCAATGTTCTTATTTGGGGCACGTTGGAGGCGCGGGTGCAGGGGGCTGACCTTGTCATCTTGGGGGGGCTGAACGAAGGAAGCTGGCCCAAAGTGCCAACACCTGACCCTTGGCTCAACAGGTCAATGCGTCAAAGCGTGGGTCTTTTGTTGCCCGAACGTCAGATTGGTCTTTCGGCGCATGATTTCCAACAGGCGGTTGGCGTGAAACAGGTTTGGATCACCCGGTCGATCCGCTCGGATGAGGCCGAAACCGTTCCCTCGCGCTGGGTGAACCGCATGGTCAATCTGTTGAATGGTCTACCAGCGTTAAACGGACCGCATCTGTTGGAAAATATGCGGGCAAGGGGTGCCAAATACCTTGGGTATGTGAAAAACATGGAGGCTGTTAAATCCTGTCCGCCTGCCTTGCGCATTTCCCCACGTCCGCCGGTTTCGGCGCGGCCAAGGCAGCTTTCCGCAACAGAAATCAAAACCTTGATCCGTGATCCCTATGCAATTTATGCAAAACGCATTTTAAATCTGCGCGCGATCGACCCATTGGATGTTGCGGCTGATCCGCAGCTGCGGGGAATAGTGGTCCATAAGGTCTTTGAACGATTTATGAAAGACTGGCCAAATTTAGAGCAAGATCAAAGGCGTCAGCGGCTTTTGTCGATTTTGGACGAAGAATTGGGTCGGCATGTGCCTTGGGCCTTGGCGCGTGCCTATTGGCGCAACCGGATAGAGGCTTTTATCATTGAATTTCTTAATGCAGAGGCGGCGCGGCAAAATGATATTATCCACAGCGACTTTGAGGCAGATGGAAAAATAACGCTGGGGGAGCTTAATTTCACGCTTGTTGCGCGGGCGGATCGCATCCATGTCCGTAAAGATCAAAGCATAAGTTTGTTTGATTACAAAACCGGAGCGCCCCCTACTCCGGCGCAGCAGCGGGTTTTTGACAAACAGCTTTATCTGATGGCCGCAATTGCAGAGGAAGGCGGTTTTGACAGAATTGCACCTGCGCCTGTCTCAGAGGCGGCCTTTATCGGGTTGGGCGGATCAGGCCTTTATCGCCCAGCCCCATTTGGAGAGGAATCCGTTCAGGCCGCATGGGAAAAATTCAAAAACTTGATTGCTGCATACGGCGAAAAGGATCAAGGGTACACACCTCGTCGCGCCCTGTTCAAGGCAAAGGATTTTTCGGAATATGACCAGCTGTCCCGTTTCGGCGAATGGGACATAACGCAAGAGCCCAATGGCGAGGATCTGGAATGAAGATCCGTGATGAAGCCAGCGAAAGCCAAGTGCGCGCCGCCAATCCAAGCGCATCGACTTGGTTATCTGCAAATGCCGGATCTGGCAAAACCAAAGTGCTGACGGATCGCGTCGCTCTCTTGCTGTTGCAAGGAGTTGCCCCGGAACAAATCCTCTGCCTGACTTACACCAAAGCAGCTGCAAGCGAGATGCAGAACCGCTTGTTCCGTTTGCTTGGCGATTGGGCGATGAAAGAGGACAAAGAGCTTTTTGACCAGCTCAGCCAAATAGGATCAGAAACCCCATTTGATGAGTTGCAACTGCGCCACGCCCGCACATTGTTTGCCCGTGCAATAGAAACGCCCGGCGGGCTTAAAATACAGACGATTCATTCTTTCTGTGCCGCATTGCTGCGCCGGTTTCCACTTGAAGCGGGGGTTAGTCCAGACTTTAGCGAAATGGATGATCGCTCCATTAAAGCGCTATGTCAGGATATTCTGGAAAATCTTGCGCGCTCCGACCAAACTGGCGTGATCGCAAGGTTTGTGGGCTTCAGCGATGAAACGACACTTGAAAACGTCATCAACGATCTGCTGCGCGCGCGTCAGGACAGCCAATTCAAAGATGACCGCGATGTAATTTTTAATGCGCTGGGAATGCGCGGTCCGAACGATATGGATGAATTGGTTGCACGTCATTTACGAGATGACGATCTGGCTTTGGTGAGCAGGATCAAAGATGCGCTGCGCTCAGGGGGTAAAACAGACCAGAGTGTCGCGGATATTCTGTCTCAGGTGCGCGAAGTTTCCCTTGACGGACTTGAACGTTTGCAAGAGGCTTTCCTGATCAAATCACAGCCGTTTTCCATCCGCGCCCGCTTTCCTTCCAAAGCTGTCGCAACAGGGGCGCTGGCCCCAATATTTGATGAAGTCCAAGACTTGATGGAACGCGTCGCGGCGTCAAAACAAGAGACATTGTCGTTATCTGTTGTGGAACAAACCCTTGCGCTTCACGGATTGGCTGCGGAGTTTCTTCCCATTTATGAAAGGGAAAAACAGTTCAGGGGGTGGCTTGATTTTGACGATCTTATCCTCAAGACACGCGATTTATTAAATGACCCGCGGGTTGCGGATTGGGTGTTATATCGCCTCGATGGAGGGCTCAGCCATATATTGGTTGATGAGGCTCAGGACACAAGCCCCCTGCAATGGCAAGTGATTGCAAAACTGGCCCAAGAAATCACGAGCGGAGAAGGCGCGCGATCCGGCGAAAAGCGTACGCTGTTTGTTGTGGGTGACAAAAAACAATCCATCTATTCCTTTCAAGGCGCAGATGCTGACGCTTTTGATGATATGAAAAATGCCTTTGGCGATCAATTGGCGCATACGCTCACGCCACTTCATGACCGTTCGTTAGAGTATTCTTTTAGATCGTCATCGGCCATTTTGCGGGTGGTTGATGAAACCTTTGCAGGAAAAGATTCATCCGGTTTTTCACTGTCTCAACAGCATTTAGCGTTTAAGGCCGAAATGCCCGGCCGCGTTGATTTATGGCCATTCATTCCAAAAATCAGCGAAGACAGTGATGAGGATTGGTCTCTCCCAGTTGATCTGGCGGGACGCGAAACCCATTTTGTGACCCTGGCAGGACAGATTGCGACAATGATCAAAAAGATGATTGACGAAAAACATCCGCTGCCGGTCGAAATTGAACGCACTGGAAAATTTGAGGCCCGACCGGTGACCGCCGGAGATTTCTTGATCCTTGTTCAAAGACGCAGTGATTTGTTTCACGAGGTGATCCAAGCCTGTAAAGCGCTAAACTTGCCCATCGCCGGAGCCGATAGATTAAAGGTTGGCGCGGAAATGGCTGTCAAAGACCTGATCGCGCTTTTGTCGTTTCTCGTTCTGCCAGAAGATGATCTGTCGCTTGCGGTGGTGTTGAAATCGCCTCTCTTTGGATGGGACGAACAGAAATTGTTCTCGCTCGCTTATGGTAGGGGAAAACGGTACCTATGGCAGGTTTTGCGGGATCAGTCTGAAACCTATACGACCGAGCTTACTGTGTTGCAGGATTTGAGGGAAAGAGCGGATTTTTTGCGTCCCTATGAGCTTTTGGAACGGATTTTGACCCGATACGATGGACGAAAGAAATTTATCGCCCGTCTTGGGCCAGAAGCAGAAGATGGAATAAATGCGCTTTTGGGGCAGGCGTTAAGCTATGAACAAAGCGAAATACCCAGTCTCACAGGATTTATCCTATGGAGCCAAAGTGATGCACTTGAAATCAAACGACAGGTTGAAAACGACGGTGCACAAATTCGGGTAATGACTGTCCATGGGGCCAAGGGGCTAGAAGCGCCTATCGTGATCCTTCCTGATACAGCTAAACGTCCGCTCAGCACGTCTGACGTGCTTTTGAACGCTGGCGAAGTGGTGCTTTGGAAGCCCAACAAAGACCACATGCCCCAGACGCTTCTGGCGCTTCAGGAGGAAAAACAACAAAAGGAACTGCAGGAACGCGACAGGTTGCTTTATGTGGCCATGACACGCGCAGAAAAATGGCTGATCGTGGCTGGCGCTGGGGAAACAGGAGGCGAACGGCCAAGCTGGTACGAACAGATTGCTGAGGGAATGGAAAGGGCCGGCGCCTTTGATTGCGAATTTGAAGGTGGCGTTGGAAAACGCGTATCTTTTGGCGATTGGGACGGACTTCATCAGCGCCCAGAGAAGAGAACGGCAGAACAAATTACGCATCTTCCGGATTGGGTCGCGCTTAGACCAACTTTTCCTGCAGGGGAGGAGGACATTTTAAATCCGTCTGACCTTGGCGGTGCCAAAGCGATTTGGGGTCAGGAGGGTGAAGACGAAGAAACCGCGATGCGACGCGGTACACAGATTCACCTTCTGCTCGAGACGCTACCAAAAATCACCCCGCAAGATCGCAAAAATCGCGCAGAGTTAATTCTAAAAAATAAGGGATTGTTGCGGGATGGCGAAAATATTGAAGCGGTGATCAACGAAGCTTTGCGCGTTCTCGATGACGACAGCCTGTCTTTCATTTTTGCCCCAGACACTCTGGCCGAAGTGCCAATTTCTGCCCGTCTTGGCCCTTTAGAAAACCGGTTGATGAATGGCATTATTGACCGTCTGGTTGTAAATGGGAAAGACGTCTGGGTGATTGATTTCAAGACCAATCGCACTGTGCCAAGTGATATGACAGCAGTGCCTGAGGGGATTTTGCGACAAATGGGTGCCTATATTGCTGCGCTTGCAGACTTATATCCTGAACACCAAATTAAACCCTGTATTTTGTGGACAGCCAAACCTTTGCTCATGCCACTTGAACCGGAACTGGCGATTAACGCCCTTCGCTCCGTGGCAGATGCTTGACCTTTGCCATGTCGCTCCCTAGGTTAACCATCTAGAGTTTACATGTTAAGGAGTACGACATGTCCACAGTCGCAGTGACGGACGCCACCTTTGATGCCGAAGTAAGAAATTCAGACATTCCAGTTGTTGTCGATTTCTGGGCCGAATGGTGTGGGCCCTGCAAGCAGATCGGTCCTGTATTGGAAGAACTTTCCTCAGAAATGGAAGGAAAAGTCAAAATTGCAAAAGTGGATGTGGATTCCAATCCAAATACCGCCGCATCCATGGGCGTACGTGGCATTCCGGCGCTGTTTATCTTTAAAGACGGCGAAGTGATTTCAAACCGTGCGGGTGCGGCTCCAAAGGCAGCGCTTCAAAGTTGGATTGAATCCTCAATCTAGGCTTATAGAGAATGGCCGCATGATCAAAAAATCTTGATTTTATGCGCCATTCTTTCTGCGACGTCATCGGTATTCCAAACAAACGGATCAATCTATGAGCAAAGACCAGTTCCCCGGTTGGCACGGAACGACAATTATCGGGGTAAAAAAAGACGGTAAAGTTGTCATCGCAGGGGATGGTCAAGTATCCCTTGGGCAGACGGTTATCAAGGGAACAGCGCGCAAAGTGCGCCGGTTATCCCCTGGCGGCTTTGACGTTGTCGCAGGCTTTGCAGGGTCAACGGCGGATGCCTTTACCCTTCTTGAGCGCTTGGAAGCAAAACTCGAAGCGACACCGGGCCAACTGCCCCGCGCGGCGGTTGAATTGGCTAAAGATTGGCGCACAGACAAATATCTCCAAAAACTCGAAGCAATGCTGATTGTTACGGACGGAACGCATCTTATGGTCATCACTGGTGCTGGGGATGTCTTGGAGCCGGAACATGATGTCGCTGCGATCGGTTCTGGTGGGAATTATGCTTTGGCGGCCGCGCGTGGTATGATGGAAAGTGATAAAGACGCGGAAACCATTGCGCGCGATGCGATGGCCATTGCAGCTGATATTTGTGTTTACACAAACGGCAAGCTGACCGTCGAAGAAATTTCACCCTAAATTGGTATTTTGGGTTTAAGAAACTCTGTTGCGGCGCTAAACGCGCGGTGAAACGTCCCATGAGGTAAATATGACTGATCTGACCCCCCGCGAAATCGTGTCTGAATTGGACCGCTTTATCATTGGTCAAAAAGATGCCAAGCGCGCGGTTGCGGTGGCTCTGAGGTCTCGCTGGCGCAGAAAGCAACTCGACGACAGTCTGAGGGAAGAGGTTTATCCTAAAAATATCCTTATGATCGGGCCAACGGGCGTTGGTAAAACTGAAATCAGCCGACGTCTGGCGAAATTGGCCAAGGCACCTTTCATAAAGGTCGAGGCGACAAAATTTACCGAAGTCGGATATGTCGGACGAGACGTTGAACAGATTGTGCGTGACCTTGTCGACAGTGCCATTGCTATGACTCGCGATCAAATGCGCGAAGATGTGAAAGCCAAAGCAGCGCGTGCCGCGGAAGACCGCGTCATAGAAGCCATCGCCGGCAGCGATGCGCGTGAGGCGACACGGGAATTGTTCCGCAAAAAGCTCCGTTCTGGGGAATTGGATGACACCGAAATTGAACTTGAGGTCGCGGACACAAGCAATCCAATGCCGATGTTTGATATCCCCGGTCAGCCTGGAAGCCAGATGGGGATGATGAACCTCGGGGATATATTTGGCAAAGCCTTGGGCCAGCGAACCACAAAACGTAAAATGACCGTTTCCCAAAGTCATGACGTATTGATGGAGGAAGAAGCTGATAAGCTTTTGGATGACGAAGCGGTTACCCGCAGAGCAATGAGCGCGGTTGAGGAAAACGGCATTGTTTTCCTGGATGAAATTGACAAGGTCTGCGCCCGTTCCGATGCCCGAGGTGCAGATGTGAGCCGCGAAGGTGTGCAGCGTGATTTGTTACCTCTGATTGAGGGGACCACCGTGAGCACAAAATATGGCCCCATAAAAACAGACCATATTCTCTTTATTGCCTCTGGCGCGTTTCATGTCGCGAAACCTTCTGATCTTTTGCCGGAATTGCAGGGGCGTTTGCCCATTCGCGTGGAACTGCGCGCCCTCACTGAGGGAGATTTTGTGCGCATCCTGACTGAAACGGACAATGCCTTGACCCTTCAATATCGTGCATTGATGGAAACAGAAGGTGTGGATGTGACCTTTAGCGATGACGGCATTTCAGCCATTGCTAAAATTGCCGCAGAGGTAAACCAATCTGTTGAAAATATTGGCGCGCGCCGTCTTTACACCGTGATGGAGCGGATTTTCGAAGAACTGTCCTTTGTCGCCCCTGACAAATCCGGACAAAGCGTAGAGGTGAACGCGCAATATGTTGAAGACAACCTTGGTGATCTGACCCGTAACACGGATCTGAGCCGCTATGTGCTTTAGACCTGAAAACGGGGCAAAGAAACATTGAGTTCAAATGATAAATGAGCGGTAGCTTAACCTGCGCCGCTCACTTTATTTTTAAACATCTCACATTTAGGCGGTGTTGAGGTCTGCCATGATGCGGGCCAAATGGTAATCGGTGTCCCCAAGTTGGTGGTCAATCATGATGATGCGCTTGGCGTAATGGGACACGCCATATTCCCATGTCATCGCAATTCCGCCATGCATTTGGATGGCTTCCTCTGCGATTTGACGCCCTGCGCGCCCGATCATATTTTTGGCCATTGACGCATAGCGGCTTGCCTCGGCACCGCCAAGTTCTGCGGCAGCCTTGATCGTCAGCGATCTTGCCTGTTCGATTTCCGTGAGCATATCTACTGCGCGGTGTTGAAGCGCTTGGAAACTGCCAATGGTACGGCCAAATTGCTTGCGCTGTTTGAGGTAGTCCACCGTCATGTCATAGGCGATTTCCATCGCGCCGACCGCTTCTGAACAAAGCGCAACCACGCCTGCATCCGTAGCATCCTGAACCGCCGCGCCCGCGTTTTCCAAAATCAGCTCTGCATGGGTGTTTTCCAGCAAGACTTCGCCAGCACCACCCCCGTCAATCATGCCGTAGGAAATGATCTCTACATCCGTTGCCGCGACCTCATAGAGGTTTAATTGTCCCTCTCTGCGCGCTGCTACGAGGATACGATCGGCGACATGAGCGCCATAAACAGCGGATTTGCGACCGGTCAATTTATGGGATGCATCCGCGCTTGCCGCTATATCCGTAAGGTCATAGGGTGCGTCAGGTTCCGACAGCGCAACCCCGTATTTGGTAGATCCATCCAACAGGCTGCTTTGATCTTTGCCTGCCGCCGACAGCAACCGACTGGCCATCAATAAGGCCAAGACGGGCTCACAGACTAGCGTTTTGCCCATAGCCTCAAATACTATTGAGATATCTCCGCCCGCGCCGCCAAATCCGCCGGCCTCTTCGTGGGCAAGGGCGGCAAAAACGCCAAGCTCTGCAAGCTCTTGCCACTTGGCTGGATCATAAAAAGGTGTGTCATAAGCAACGGAATTTCGATGCTCGAGGCTATATTGATCATTCAGATACCGGCCAAGCGTATCAGACAACATGCGGCGGTCTTCGGTAAGGTTAAAATCCATCTTTCAGAGCTCCAGCATCGTTTTGGTCAGAATATTGCGCTGAATTTCATTGGATCCGCCAAAGATGGAGGTTTTGCGGTTATTGAAATAACGCGCCGCGTTAAAGGCTGTGTCGGGGGGGCCAAAAAGAAGGTTCCCTTCGCTCACATGACCCGGGAAAGGGGCCGCTAACGGGCCAAGTGCGCGGCGGGCGAGGTCTTGCAATTCCTGATTTATGACCGACCCTTTTATTTTAAGAATAGAGGTTTCCGGTCCCGGTGCGCCCTGTTCCTGAGCGCGAAACAGCATCCGTAAATTGGTGATTTTCATTGCCTCAAGGTCAATTTCCACCCGTGCCAGCCTTGCAGCAAAAAGTGGTTCGTCGATCAACCGCTTTGCACCGCGTTTGATCGTCGCGGCGATGGCTTTGACCTCTTCCAGCGCTTGCATTGAAAATCCGACACCCGCGATGCCGGTGCGTTCGTGGCTCAGCAGATATTTAGCGATGGTCCAGCCTTTGTTTTCCTCACCCACAAGGTTTTTTGCCGGCACGCGCACATCTGTGAAAAACACTTCATTTACCTCATGTCCCCCTTCGATCAACCGAATGGGGCGCATTTCGATGCCGGGTGTGTCCAGATCGACCAAAAGAAAACTAATGCCTTCTTGAGGTTTGCCTTCGGTACTGGTGCGCACAAGACAGAAGATTTTATTGGCGTGTTGGCCAAGGGTTGTCCAAGTTTTCTGTCCGTTTATGACATAATCATCGCCCTCCCGCACTGCGCGGGTTTTCAGTGAGGCAAGGTCTGATCCTGCACCGGGTTCAGAATATCCCTGACACCACCAATCTTCTCCCGATAAGATGCGGGGCAGAACGGTGTCTTGTTGTTCCTTTGTTCCAAACTTCTGCAACACGGGGCCAAGCATGTTGACACCAAAGGGAACGATACGGGGCGCATTCGCGCGACAACATTCTTCCTCAAAAATATGTTTCTGAACGGGGCTCCAACCCGGACCGCCGAAGTCTTTGGGCCAGACGGTGGCAAGCCAGCCTTTTTTGTTCAAAATGGCGTGCCACTCATCCATCATCTCTTTGGTTAAACCGTCGTGGGCCCGCACAGCCGCTGCAATGTTCTTGGGCAGATAATCCGCCAGAAATTGGCGTACCTCACTTTGAAACGCCCGTTCTTCTTCCGTGTAGTTAAGGTCCATCGGTCATCCTATTTGTTCATATCTGCAAATGTTGTTCCCTCTTGTGCCATTTGTCGCAAGAGTGCGGGAACTTTCCAATAGTAACTGTCTTCCTTGGCATATGTTTCGATCCGCTCAATCAGCGCTTTGGCGCCAATTGTGTCCGCATAATGCATGGGACCGCCTCGATGGCGGGGAAAACCATAACCGAATAGCAGCACCATATCGATATCAAGCGGTCTCGCAGCGATGTTATCTTCCAACACGCGTACGGCTTCGCTGATCATTGCTGTCATATAACGGTCCACGATATCGGTGGCCGCAACAGGTTTTGGGGTGATGCCTGCCTTTTGCCGTTCCTCTGTGATGATCGTTTCAACTTCAGGATTGGGGACCAGAGTTGCACTGTCATAAAGATAGTACCCTTTTCCCGTTTTGCGTCCGAACCAGCCTTTTTCACAAATCCGGTCGGCAACCTCCCCGGAATAACGTTCTTCTTCTGGGCGTGTAGGCGCTTTGCGTTGTCGTGTCATCCAGTCGATATCAAGTCCCGCAAGATCACCCACCTTATGGGGGCCCATGGCGAACCCAAACCCTTCGAGCGCCCGATCCACTTCTTGAGGGGTCGCTCCGTCCAGAACAAGGTAGGCGGCAGTTTTGCGATAATGGGCAAGGATCCTGTTCCCTATGAAGCCATCACAGACTCCGGATTTTACCCCAACTTTTCTCAGACGCTTGGCGAGCGCAAACCCAGTGGCTGTCACGCTGTCATCGGTCTTGGCCCCCACAACGATTTCCAACAACCGCATAACATGGGCAGGCGAAAAGAAATGCAGCCCTATGACATCTTGAGGACGTGATGTGGCGGCAGCGATTTCATCAAGATCAAGGTAGGATGTGTTGCTGGCAAGAATGGCGCCCGTTTTACAAATTTTGTCCAACTGTCCAAAAATGTCCTTTTTGACATCCATATTTTCAAAGACGGCTTCAATCACCAGATCAACCTGATCAAGCGCGCCCAGTTTTAATGCGCCGCTAAGCGCATTTTTAGTGGCGTCAAATTTATCTTGGGCCAATTTGCCCCTCTTTAACGCACCATCAAGGTTTTTTTGGATCGTTGATATCCCCCTGTCGAGCGCCTCTTGCGTCGTTTCCACAAGCACCACTTGAAGCCCTGCCAAAAGGCAGGCGGTCGCGATCCCAGAGCCCATGGTGCCCCCGCCTATGACGCCTACTTGGGCAAAGTCGCGCGGCGAGAGTTTGGCCTCGGGCACATTGCTTACTGCGCGTTCCCCGAAAAACGCATGAATAAGACCCGCCCTTTGCGGCGTGTTCATGCAATCAAAAAATGCCTGACGTTCGACTTTTAATCCCTCTTTCATTGGAAGAGAGGACGCACGCACCGCTTCCACACATTTGTGGGGTGAGACAAGATGCGCATGGGTGGTCATGAGCTTTGCTTCCATCTCGTCAAGATGGGCATGATTGGGTTTGACCTGAATTTCGTCTGTCCGCCGTGGGCTAAGGGCGCCGGATAGGACATCCTTTGCCGCAGTAATTGCTGCTTCTCTTGGTGGTGCGTCTGAAAGACGGTCAATGAGGCCAAGCTCCAAAGCTTCAGCCGCACCGACATGACGACCGGATAAAATCATTTCCAGTGCGGCAGGAATGCCGATCAATCGCGGTGTACGCTGTGTACCGCCTGCACCGGGAAGCAAGCCCAGGTGAATTTCAGGGAGGCCCACTTTCAGTCCCTGCAATCCAACACGCAAATGTGCCCCAAGCGCAATTTCCAATCCCCCGCCAAGGGCTGTACCATGCAGCACTGCGATGACGGGTTTCGCGCTGCCTTCGATCTCATTGATAAGATCTGGCAGCATCGGATCAAGGGGGGGCTTCCCAAACTCCTTTATGTCCGCACCGGCGACAAAGGTTCGTCCCGCGGCATAGATGGCTATCACATCAATCGCGGTATCTGCGTTTGCCTGTGCCACTGCCTGTTGGAGACCGGCACGCAGTGCCTGTGAGGCGGCATTCACGGGTGGATTATTCAGACAGATAAGCGCAATATTGTCCAAAGTTTCAATCGAAACGACGTCGTTAATGTGCATTGTTTTAATGGTGCTCCCTAATACTTTGGCCCAACCCTAGGGAGAGAGCCGCGTGGCGTCAATGCGGTGTGGGCCGTCTTTTGCAAGAGGGTCGTTACGTTATCGGTGAGGTGTCAGGCGATATCTTCGTCCACTGGGGTCACGTCAAACCCGACACGGGTTTTTTCAATCTCATCACTGATACGCCAGTTCAGGCCTTCGAGAAGTTCTTTGAACACAAATTCAGAAATTTCGCCAACCTCCAAAGCATCTGAGGAGGTGAATGGCAAATCAAATGCCTTACCCAGCACAAAAACTGTGATCTGATCGCCTGTACGGTCGCAGTTATAGGTAAATGTTGCGACCTGTTTGCTTTGTACCTCTCCGTCTGTTTCTAGAAGAAGACCGAGACCAAACTGGAATTTCCCCTCGGGGAAGCTGAGTACGGCTTCTTCCAGCTGTGCCACGGGCGCAAAGCCGCCTTCGAGCTTGGGGCGTAAAAATTGTAAAATGGGCGGCGTGTCTGGGGTTTTTGGAGTTGATGGCAAATCCAAAAACGCGATCAAATTGCTCACGAGCTTTGATGCTATGTTAAAATTTTCCTGAACAAAGGCCTGATTTTCCGTCACTTGGATGGTATAGGCCTTTTTAAGTTCCTCATAAGGTTGCATGTTTTCCTCCCTTTTAGAAAATGCACAAAATCCATTGGCGTGAATATATTTTACTTTCCTGCGAAAATGGAATGTGAAAATCGATCAGATTGCCACCGTGGATAAGCGGATAAATGGTTAGTGGGCTTTTAGGGCAGATGTAATTTGTTGACTGTTTGACTGTGGTTCCAGTTCATTAATTAAAGGAGATACGATATGGGCCTATCAAGGTCCTAATTCCCGTTTGTTCGAAACAAATTACAGGCGCGTGAGAGGAAGATAAGCTCTTCTTTTCCCCCATTATTGGCATGACCCGTTATCATTTAGGACCGCGCGAACGTTTGAATTATTCAGCCTTGCTAGGGCCAAAATCCTTCAAAGCCTTGTCTCGCATAGCCGGCTCTCGGATTTCGTATGGAGGGAGCAGATGTTGACGTAAAGGTTACAGGCCTAAGAAATGCTGAGCTGTGGAGCTTAATTTTCTTTCACCACACCATCGTTTTCTGAGGAGACCAAATTGCCGTTTTTCCACTTTCCTGTCTCTTCTTCGCCACTGGCGAAAGTGATGGTACCTTCGCCCTGACGTTTGCCATTTACGAAATTGCCCTCGTAAACGTCTCCGTTGGAATAGGTCGCTTTTCCAAACCCGTTAATCTCACCGTTTTCCCATGTTCCCTCATAACTGAACCCGTCAGCAAGGGTGATTTTGCCGGTCCCGTGGCGCTGGCTGTTCTCATATTCACCTTCATAGACCATGCCATCTGCAAAGGTCGCTTTGCCCTTACCGTGGCGCATACCGTCAACCCAGTCACCTTCATAAGTGTAACCGTCACTATAGGTCATCACACCAAAACCATGGTTACGCGCGTTTTTGAAACCGCCTTTATAAGTGATGCCGTTTGGATAGGTTGCTACGCCCTCTCCCTCGATCAGGCCGTTGACCCAATCGCCATCATAACTGGATCCGTCCGGATATGTTATTTTTCCCTTGCCGCTCTGAATTCCGGCAGTGAAATTGCCAATATAGGTTGAACCGTCAGGATATACGACTTCACCAGCGCCCTCCATTTGTCCGCCGGACCAGTTGCCGATGTAGCTATATCCATCCTGTCCAGAAAAGGTGCCCTGACCCTGACGCTGATCTTTTTCGAAGTTTCCATCATAGACGTCGCCGTTGGCATAGACGACACGCCCCTCTCCTTGGCGGCTCCCGTTAACCAGCATTCCCTCATAGGTATCCCCATTAGGCTGGATAAGCTTGCCCATGCCGTTAATTTGGCCGTCGCTCCATGATCCTTCAAAGACAATGCCGTCTGGCATCAACAATTTTCCCGTGCCTTGGCGCTTTCCATCGACAATGTCGCCTTCGTAAATTGCGCCATCCGGGTATGTGACCTTTGCTAATCCTTGTTTTTTTCCCTTTACCCAATCACCGTCGTATATATATCCGTCTGCATTGCTCATGATGCCCCTGCCATGATGGGCGGCCTCTTCAAACCCGCCTTCATACCGCGCACCATTTGCATAATTTGCAACACCTTGGCCGGAAATTTCTCCGTCTAACCAAGAGCCCTCATAAGTCCCGCCATCCGCAAAAGTGATTTTGCCGTTACCTTCGGGTTTTCCTTTTTCAAAATTACCTTCATAAACGGATCCGTTGGGAAAAGTCGCTATCCCCTGGCCTTTGATTTCCCCATCGACCCAGTCACCGACATATTCATATCCATTAGGGAGACGATAGGTGCCTTTGCCATGCTGTAATCCATCGCGAAACGTTCCCTCGTACATTCCGCCATCGGGATATTGTTTGGTGACGATTGTATCGCTCTGCCCATACACCATGCTTGCGCCCGCGCATTGCAACGCCAGCAAAGATAAGATCAGAAGTTTCTTCATCGATGTTTCCCCGTGTCCCTCATAGACATTCGGAATCTAGTCCAGAGCGTACTATGTTACAAACCAAAAAAAGGTCAAATAACAAGGCCAATTCAGAGTTTTACTTTAACGAAACGGCAAAAAATTGCGGGTATCGTGCGCGAACGTATAGAAAAGTGATCTTAAAACAGGCTTTTAAACGAATCAACATGTCCCCGATTGATGGATGAACGTGCCGCAAACACCAAGCCATGCAGACTGCATTCGGAGGTCAATGGTTGCTTTCCGTTCAGAAAACGTTTGGTGCTCCTAAATCTTGTGAAAACTGTTGAGGGCGTCCGCTTTATCAAGACCGGAAGGTTTCAGCTTTGACCCACTCCGTTTCATATGGCGCGGGTCGTCCAGAGATGCTGCCTCAAACGCGACGGAATGTTCAAAAAGGCAATGTTGCGGCGTTACATCAAAAGATCACATATTCCCCGAAGAATAATCATTGAAAGCAACAGAGAGCAAAAGCAGACCTTTGCGGCATCTATTCTAATGCGCGCGGGAGCGCATTTACCTGTCACTTTTTGGTGCAAAGTTTCCATGCAATGACATTTTTGCGAACCGTCCAACGTAGCTTTAGAGTCGCGTTGTCATTTGATATCCGGCGTGGAAATAAAGTTTGGCATATGTCAATGGCATGGCTTTAAACCATGTGATCCGCTCCAGTGTAAAAAGTGCGGCACCCAAAGGCACATTAAGCATCTCTGACAACATCTGATCCGCATTGACCGTCGAAAATATCACTTCTGCATCAGAGAAGGGGACCTCACGGATCAGCCATTCGTTCGGGTTGATGTCTTCAAATGCCTGAACGCGGGCCTTTGGAACAGATGCAAGGTTGATCCAGCGGTCCTCGTATTGAAACGCGCGGCTGCCCGCATAGTGCATGCATCGCAGATGAAGAACGTCATCTCCTCCTTTCCTTCCCATCCGCGCACGCAGCCAATCGGGGGGTGTTTCTTCGGTGCGCTCAATCAGGGCGTAACGATAGTCAAAACCTGTTGCTTCGATTTCCTCCCGAATGCGCGGAATGACAAATTTAGCTTGGCGGGTTGGTGAGGATTTTATCCGTGTTCCGGCCTTGCGTTTGCGTTCAATGACGCCGTCGCTGGCCAATTCGCGTAGGGCGCGGTTCACGGTTGCGCGGGCGCACCCGAATTCCTCTGACAGGGCAACCTCGCCCGGCATCAAAGATCCCGGCGCCCAGACTGTGTCGTGAATGCGTTTCAGGATCGCATTTTTGACGTCAACATAGGACGTTTTTTGGGTCGCGCTCATCTCAGGCGATCCTTAAGGTCATGAACACACTGCCGATATCGTGCGGTGATTTGAGGTCCATTGATATGGCGGCCTTCGCGTACCATATGCCGCCCTGCGCTCCATAGATCGCTGACAACCTGATCTTTGGCGGCAAAGACCAATCCGTCGAGCAGTTGTTCGTCAGAGAGCGCGAAAAGCGCAGGATCATTGCGATCAATCGCAACCAAATCCGCAAGCTGCCCGACCGCAATGGCGCCGCATGCACGCCCCAAGGCCCGCGCACCCCCTTTTGCAGCGCTGAGATAAAGTGCCTCTCCGGTGGATCCGGCCCCCTTTGTCATCACATTGCGTTCCCTTTGGCTAAGGCGCTGGGAATATTCAAGGGTCCGTAATTCTTCGGTCAGCGAAATATTTATGTTTGAATCAGAGCCAACTCCATAATGTCCACCCGCAGCAACAAACGCAGAACCATTGAATATTCCATCGCCAAGATTGGCCTCGGTAATCGGGCAAAGGCCGACGGTTGCTCCGGTCTGCGCAAGGGCGCGGGTTTCTGAAACTGTCATATGGGTCGCGTGGATCAGGCACCAACGCGCGCTGACCTCATAGTGGTTTAACAACCACTCTACGGGGCGCGAACCATAGGCGCTTGTGATATCTTCCACTTCTTTTGTTTGCTCTGAAATATGAATATGAAGGGGGGTTTTGGCATCATCGCCTACCAATGCGCCAAGGTCCTCTGGCGAGACGGCGCGTAGGGAATGGGCCGCAACGCCAAGCTGGGCATCTGAAGGCAAAATGGTGAGGTGATGCGCACAGGCTTCGTTAAGACGGTGATAACGCTCCAGCGTATTGCCAAAACGAAGCTGTCCACCTGACAGCGGTGCTTGCTCAACGCCGCCGTAGGTATAAAGTACCGGCAAATGTGTGATCCCAATTCCAGTCTCTGCTGCCGCCTCTATGATCTGCACTGATAATTCCGCGATATCATCATAGGGGCGACCCCCCGCTCCATGATGCAGATAATGAAATTCGCCGACCGATGCGTAGCCTGCTTTCTGCATTTCCATAAAGGTCATTGCAGCAATGGCCTGAATATCCTGCGGACGGAGCTGATCAAGGAACCGATACATCAGCTCCCGCCACGTCCAGAAACTTTCGCGGTCTTTGGCGCGATATTCGCTCATGCCTGCCATGGCGCGCTGAAAGCTGTGGCTATGCAAATTTGGCAGCGCCGGCAGAAGCGTATCGACGCGCAGATCGCCTGCAACCGGTGCTGATTGAGGCTGGACTGCACGGATGATCCCCGTCTCAACCGTGATCCTCACATCCTTTGCCCATCCGGTGGGCAACCGCGCCGTATCAGCAAATATCTGCATGTTGATACCTTATTATGTATAGACATAATATCTATAAATACATACAATTTGAATTGCAACAATGTGAAAATGGTTAGGGCAAACAGGGTGAGCCAGAGGGTCTTGCGAAACTGCCGCATCGCACGGATGCTTGATCAGCAAAGCGGATATGGGCTTTTGGAAGACGGCGCGCTTGTGTTGGAGGAAGGGCGGATTGTTTGGGTGGGTCGTCAGGACGCCCTGCCAGAGCCATTTGCGCAACGTCCTGCAACAGACCTTGAAGGGCGACTTGTGACGCCTGCCTTCATTGATTGTCACACACATATCGTGCATGGCGGCAACCGCGCAAAAGAGTTTGAAATGCGCCTCAATGGAGAAAGTTACGAGGCCATAGCAAAGGCCGGGGGCGGGATTATCTCAACCGTTTCTGCCACACGCCTGTCCAGTGAAGACGCGCTATTGAACGAGGCACTCCCACGGGTTGACGCTTTGATTGCAGAAGGGGTCAGCACGATTGAAATCAAATCAGGTTACGGGCTTGACCGCGATACAGAATTAAAGATGCTCCGCGTCGCGCGCCGTATCTCCAAAGTGCGTCAGGTGGAAGTGGTGACAAGCTTTCTTGGGGCCCATGCCATACCGGCAGAATACAAAGGCCGTGCTACAGAGTATATGTCCGACGTATGTTTGCCAACGCTGCGCGCGGCTGTTGCAGAAGGTTTGGTGGACGGGGTGGATGCCTTTTGCGAAGGTATTGCATTTCAGCCCGAGGAACTCGTTCCACTTTTTGAGCTGGCGCAAAGTTTGAATATCCCTATGAAACTTCATGCAGAGCAGCTTTCAAACCTCGGGGGGGCGAAATTCGCGGCCCGGTATGGGGCGCTCTCGGCGGATCATCTGGAATATCTTGATGAAAGCGGTGTTCTTGCCATGTCAGGGGCAGGCATGGTCGCCGTTCTTTTGCCTGGGGCCTATTACACGCTGCGCGAAACGCAGATGCCGCCAGTCGATTTGTTTAGAAAATATAATGTTCCAATGGCGCTGGCCAGTGATGCAAATCCCGGCTCTTCGCCGATGACCTCGCTTCTTTTGACGATGAATATGGCCTGCACATTGTTTCGGCTTACTCCCGAGGAAGCGCTCTCTGGTGTCACGCGCGATGCGGCAAAGGCGTTAGGACTTGGCGACAGGGGTGTGATCACCGAAGGATGCCGTGCCGATTTGGCTGTCTGGAATGTGAAAGATCCCGCGGAATTGGCATATCGCATCGGGTTTAACCCGCTTTATAAACGCATTTGGGGGGGGGATGGATGACCATCCTAAAGCTCAACCCCGGTCAAGTCACTTTAAAAGATCTCTTAACGATTTATCGTGACGGGGTCTCAGTCACGCTCCTTGAAACCTGCCGTCCAAGGGTTGAGGCCGCAGCCGCGCAAATTGCCAAGGCCGCAGAAGGCGAACAGCCGGTTTATGGGGTGAACACAGGATTTGGCAAGCTCGCGAGCCTCAAAATTGCGTCTGCGCAAACGGCCACCTTACAGCGTAATCTAATCCTGTCCCATTGCTGCGGCGTTGGTGAACGGATTTCAAATTCGATGGCGCGTCTGATTATTGCGCTGAAGCTTCTGTCGCTCGGGCGGGGGGCGTCGGGTGTGCGCTGGGACGTCATTGATTTGATGCAGAACATGTTGATCAAAGGGGTCACACCTGTGCTTCCAGCGCAGGGGTCCGTCGGGGCCTCAGGCGATCTTGCACCTCTTGCACATATGAGCGCAGTACTGATCGGGGAGGGAGAGGCCGAGTTTCAGGGCGAAACACTTCAAGGGGGAAAGGCCCTGCTGAAGGCAGGTCTGCGCCCCGTGACGCTTGGCCCCAAAGAGGGATTGGCTCTCATCAACGGGACCCAGTTTTCAACAGCCTTTGCGCTGGCCGGTTTGTTCGAAGCATGGAAGCTTGCGCAATCAGCCCTGATAATTTCAGCGATGTCGACAGATGCGATCATGGGATCGACCGCGCCGCTGCATCCTGAAATTCATGCACTCAGAGGTCACAGGGGCCAAATCGAGGTGGCGGCCTTGATGCGTGCGATCCTGAACGGATCTGAGATCCGCGAAAGCCACCGCGACGGGGACAGCCGCGTGCAGGATCCCTATTGCATCCGCTGCCAACCGCAAGTCACGGGGGCCGCGATGGATATCTTGCGGCAGGCTGCCCATACGCTTTGTATTGAGGCCAACGCCGCAACCGACAATCCGCTCGTTCTGATAGATGAGGGACGGATCGTGTCTGGCGGAAATTTTCATGCAGAGCCCGTTGGCTTTGCAGCGGACATGATCGCGCTTGCTTTGTCTGAAATTGGTTCGATCGCGCAACGGCGTGTTGCTTTGATGGTGGACCCAACACTTTCCTTTGACCTGCCTCCTTTTCTAACTCCTCAGCCGGGCTTAAATTCGGGATTCATGATTGCCGAAGTGACCACTGCAGCGCTGATGAGTGAAAACAAACATCTGGCAAACCCTTGCGTTACGGACAGTACGCCCACCTCTGCCAATCAAGAAGACCACGTATCCATGGCCGCACATGGGGCATTTCGCCTGCTCAGGATGTCGCAGAACCTTAAAAAGATTATTGCGATTGAACTCCTTTGCGCGGCGCAGGGTGTGGAATTTAGAGCGCCTCTAAAGACCAGCCTGCCTTTGCAAGCCTGTATTGACGGCTTGCGCAAAGATATTCCGCCACTGCGAGAAGACCGCTATCTTGCCAAAGACATTGAGCGTGCCTCAGAGTTCGTGGGATCCGGTGCGTGCTTAAGGCTTGTCTCAATCCCTATCCCCGAATTGGATTAGATCGGATGCAGGTGATCCGCAAAGACGACAGGACGAGGTTTGGCCAATGACACATCCAAAATCCCCGTTTATGAAAGGAGATTGATATGGTTGATCGGAAAAATACCCGCGATATTTACCCCCCGACGGGCAGCAAACTGACTGCCAAAAGCTGGATGACAGAGGCGCCAATGCGGATGCTGATGAACAATCTTCATCCCGGCGTGGCGGAAAACCCCCATGAATTGGTGGTCTATGGCGGCATTGGACGCGCGGCGCGCAGCTGGCAGGATTTTGATGCGATCGTTGACAGCCTCAAAACGCTCGAGGAGACCCAAACTCTTCTGGTGCAATCTGGAAAACCGGTGGGCGTGTTTGAAACTCACAAAGACGCCCCGCGCGTGCTGATTGCCAATTCCAATTTGGTGCCCCATTGGGCCACATGGGACCATTTTAACGAACTCGATAAAAAGGGGCTGGCCATGTATGGTCAGATGACGGCCGGGTCCTGGATTTATATTGGAACACAAGGCATTGTGCAGGGCACCTATGAAACCTTTGTGGAGGCGGGACGTCAGCATTACGATGGCAACCTCAAAGGGCGCTGGATTCTGACGGGTGGCCTTGGTGGTATGGGGGGGGCGCAGCCGCTTGCCGCTGTTATGGCGGGGGCCTGTTGTCTTGCAGTGGAATGTAATCCCGATAGTATCGATTTTCGTCTGCGCACCAAATATCTTGATGAGCGCGCTGATACCCTTGATGACGCTTTGGCGATGATTGAGGACTGGACCAAAAGAGGTGAGGCAAAATCTGTCGGCCTTCTGGGCAATGCGGCAGAGATTTTCCCTGAACTCGTCCGCCGTGGTGTGAGACCCGATATTGTCACTGATCAGACAAGCGCACATGATCCGTTAAACGGATATCTGCCTCTTGGGTGGGGATTGGCGGAATGGCGCGAAAAGCGTCAAAGCGATCCAAAAGCCGTGGAAAAAGCTGCGCGCGCCTCTATGAAAACGCATGTGGCCGCTATGGTGGATTTCTGGAATATGGGGGTACCGACCCTTGATTATGGAAATAACATCCGCCAAGTGGCGCTGGACGAAGGTCTTGAAAATGCATTTGATTTTCCGGGCTTTGTTCCAGCCTATATCCGTCCCTTATTCTGCCGCGGCATCGGACCGTTTCGCTGGGCGGCACTTTCGGGGGATCCCGAGGATATTTATAAGACCGATCAAAAGGTAAAGGAACTTTTGCCCCATGACACGCATCTGCACAACTGGCTTGATATGGCACGGGCACGGATATCGTTTCAGGGTTTGCCTGCAAGGATTTGTTGGGTTGGGCTTGGGGTGCGCGATAAATTGGGTCTAGCCTTTAACGAAATGGTGCGTACCGGTGAATTGTCAGCGCCTGTTGTGATTGGGCGGGACCATTTGGATAGTGGCTCTGTCGCCTCTCCAAACCGAGAAACTGAAGCGATGAGGGACGGGTCCGACGCAGTATCTGACTGGCCTCTGTTAAATGCGCTGCTGAATACAGCTTCTGGCGCGACATGGGTGTCGCTGCATCATGGGGGCGGCGTTGGCATGGGCTTTAGCCAGCACGCAGGCATGGTTATTTGTGCAGATGGTACAGAGGATGCTGCACGGCGTCTTCGTCGCGTTTTGTGGAACGATCCTGCCACAGGGGTCATGCGCCACGCTGACGCCGGATATGAAGATGCCCAAGCCTGTGCAAGGGAAAACGGCCTTACCCTGCCGGGCATCCTTGGTCGCAATTAAACGACCCACCCTGCACCTGCGGAACAAAGATCGTACCTGCGCCCTTTACCCCAGTCTTGTCAGGCGCCGGTTTGTTGTGTCTTGATAAACCGGATGATTTCATCACAGATTAATTCAGGGGCTTCTTCATGAGCCAGATGCCCAAGATCAGGCAGGTCCAGACTTTGGGCGGCAGGCAATTTCACAGCAATATCGCGCGATACCTTTGGCGGCACCGTACCATCTTTTGCGCCAGTCATTAAAAGTGTTGGTGTGTCCAGATTGTCCAAATTTAACAGCAACCGTTCTAAATTCCATTGCGACATCATCAACAAAGCCCCTTCTACATGGTTGCGATCTCGAAACAGCGCTTTGTAGCGGGAAAGTTGCACATCGTTTAGGCGTGATCCTGTCTCTTTCATAAGCTTTTCGACTCTGGTCGGATTGCGTCCGAGCCCTGCAAGGTAACTTGGAACAAATGGATTGAGTGAGATAAATTTTGCTATCATCGGAAAGGCCCAGCTTGCGATGCCGCCAAATTTGCTGAGTGCGGCGTTTAGGCCGATCACACCGCTCAGCGGGAGCGACTTTGACAGTTCCAACGCAATGGCGGCGCCAGCAGAATGGCCAATGATAAAGTTGGGTACGATCTTTTGGTCTTGGCAAAGTGTCATGATGTCTGCCGCCATATGGGTCAGGCTGCTTCGTTGTTTTGTGCCAAGCCTTGTGAATCCATGTCCGGGAAGGTCAATGGCGATGACTTTGCAAGTCAAGCTCAACCGCTGAAACAGCCCATCCCAACTGTGGGTGGAAGCACCCGTTCCATGCAACAACAGCACAGTTGCACCGCTGCCCTTTTTTTGAATGTGCCAGCTGTGTTTTCCTGAGGGTGCGAAATAGGATGCATCCGCATTCGGCCAGTCGGCCTTATGGCTCTCCCAGTCCATCAGATTTCAAGCTCTGCCCCGATGGTCTTGGAAATGCTCTGCGCATTGGCCCTTGGGAGTGCGAAATAGCTCGCCTGCATATCGCGCGCGACGTGCTCAAGTGCTTGGTTTGGTCTGTTGCCGACATCTAACATGACAGAGCGCACCCCTGAAGAGGCAATCCACCGACCTATGTGGTGGGCATTCTCCATTGCTTTGGTCCGATCTGGGGTCCCCTCAAGGGTGATGTTCGCGCGGCCATCTGTTAAGACAACGACCAAAGGGGTTTTACCTTGAGAGGCGCATTTTTGTGCTAAGTCTCCTGCAGCCTTGATCCCCATGGCCAAAGGGGTGCCCCCGCCGCCGGGCAATTCGGCGAGCCGCCTCTTGGTTTGAACAAGTGAGCGGGTCGGGGGAAGGAGAAGATCAGCTTGGGCATTTCTAAATCCAATCAGTGCGACGTGATCGCGGCGCGCATAGGCTTGTGCGAGCAACAGTTCAACGGCACCTTTGGCCTCAGACAGTCGCGCCAGAGCTGCAGAGCCAGAGGCGTCGACGGCAAAAATAACCACTCTCTCGGATCTGGTTTCATAGCGTTTGACGTGTATATCATCAGGATAGATCAGGACCGGTCGGACCGTTTTTGAATGTGCTCGCCGAATAGTTTGAAACGGCGCGGCAGCCCTGAGTGTAGCCACAACATCAATGCGGTTCTGTCCATCCAGCTTGCCTTTGCGCGGCGGTTTTGGTCGCCCGCGGGTTTTGCTTTTCGTCTGCGTGCCAAATCCGATCCCCGCAGTTTTTGCGCGACTTTTTTGCAGTTTCAGCGTTTCAAGAAAATCTTCAGGCAAAAGCGCTTTGACCGCGTCAATCAACATCTCATTTGGTAGATCAAGACCATTGCCGGACGGATCACCTTCGTCCTCACCCGCGTTATCGTTTTGGGGTGGTGGAGGTGGGTCATCGCCGTCAGAGGCTTGCGGTATCTGTGTCGCGCGGCTTGGAAACACCAGTTCTGCGCCGATTTCGAGGTCTTCGGCCTCAACAGATGCACGGGTATTGGCCATGGCGTTTGCTTTGGCAACATTGAGCGCCAGAAGGGGCGCCCGCATGGAAGAAATGCCGAAACTCTCTGCCAGCATCGATAATGCGCGCATATCGTTGACCGAGGCACTTGCAAGCTCTGTCCCTGCGGCTCCTTCGGGTATCTCCAAGTCTGTATCGCTGTGATGCAGGTCAGAGAGATCAAAGTAAAAAGCAAGCCGTTCTCTTAACGATTGCGGAACCGCTTCGCCGTCAACCCCTTCGTCCAAGGCGATAAAGGGGCTGATCATTCCCTGATCCATCGCCTGACAGAGCCGCGCGGCAGTCTGCAGCGGGACACGTTCAGCCATCGTCAGTTCGAACCAGCCGGATCTTTGCAAAAGGCCCGTGGTCATGCTGAGGCGCCCGTTCGCAATAGTGGCAACAACGTCGACACCCCCGTAGAATTGTTCGTCAGTCATATTTGGATGGAGTCTGGTCGTCTGTCCCGCAATCATGCGGATCATGGACAAAAGTCTGTCACGGACAGGGCCGGCGCGGACGCGAAATACCGCCCCCTTTAACCCTTGCGGATCAAGGGCCAGCAGGTGCAGCGCCAATTGGACCTGCGTCCATATATGCTCGCCTCGCGTCATCCCAAGATTTCGGAAACGGCTCTTTCAACCCGCGCGCCTGATCCGGCCTCATCCAAAGGATCGCGGCGCAAGCGATGGGACAAAGCCAATGGTGCGATCGAGCGCAGATGCGTGTTTTCTACTGCGGGTTTACCTTCATAGGCGGCAAGAGCGCGGCTGGCACGAAGCAAGGTCAATTCCCCCCGCAGACCGTCCGCCCCCAGATTTACACAAAGTTCTGCACAATCACGCAGAATTTTTTTCGGCGATTTGATGGACTTAAGCGCGGCGCGCGCGGCGAGGATAGCGTTTCGAACCTTCGCTTCCTCCGGTGCCCATTTTTGGATGAATTTCTTGGGATTGCGCTCAAAGGCATCGCGCCGTTCAATGACGCTGACGCGCTGCTCTATGTCCGCGGGGGAGCTCACTTCGACTGAAAGCCCAAAGCGGTCCAATAATTGCGGTCGCAATTCGCCTTCTTCGGGATTTCCCGATCCCACGAGGACAAATTTGGCGGCGTGGCGGATGGAAAGCCCCTCGCGTTCCACAAGGTTTTCACCCGATTGCGCAACATCCAAGAGAAGATCTACAATATGATCTTCCAACAAATTAACTTCATCTATGTAAAGATATCCCCGATTGGCACGTGCCAATAACCCTGGCTGAAAGGCTTTTTCCCCTTTCGTTAAGGCCCGTTCAATATCCAGCGCGCCGGTGACCCGATCCTCTGAAACGCCAAGCGGCAGGTCAACGACTGGCGTTTGGCGCATGACGCTGGTCTTCGATACATTTTGGGCCCAGTCTGGCACCTCTCTGGAAAATTCGGAATTGACGGGACATCCGTCAATCACGGAAATTTCCGGCAAAAGGGCCGCCAATGCCCGCACAGCCGTGGATTTTCCGGTGCCGCGATCTCCGAAAACCAACACTCCGCCAATGGTGGGGTCAATCGCTGTGAGGATCATCGCCTGCTTCATCTGATCCTGACCCACGATGGCAGAGAAGGGAAAATTGTTAGGCATGGTTTTGTTCCAATTGTAGTGGGTCGTGCCCGTTCCAGCTGCCCTGTGTTCCAAGGACGTTAAAACGGGCATAAAGTTCTTCTTTGAACCAAAGACCGTCTCGCACAGCCTGAATGGCCTGCGCATGCGGGCCATCTCGTCTTGCAAAGGCAGCCATGCTTTTCGTGTCCGGCCAGATAGAAAAGGTGATTTGGTGAAAAAATGGCACTTCACCGATGCCGATTTTGAACATTACGTCCGGATTTGTTCCGATCACATCGCTGATGGCAGGAACGCGGTCCCAGAATTTCAACAGGATAGAGGGTTTGATCGTTGCCCGTGTAAGAGCGGCGATCGGTCCGCCGGAAAAGGCGTGTTCGGCTTCAAAAGGAGCGGTGCCAGACCACCTCCCTCGTACAGAAGTGGTGCCAAGGTATATTGTCCAGCTTTCGGCGCTCATCCTCTGATAGCGGTCAAAAATCCCTGCATGTCCCAACGTCTGTTCCGCGGTGGGCTGATCGGGCCAGACGCATAAGATCGCGTATACGGCTGTGTTGGGACGGGGGGTAAAGCCTTCCCCTGTACCTGATCCGCAAAGTTTCCAAAATTGTAAGGAAGACAGGCGCGCAAAGTGCATTCGGGCAAAGCCCATCATGGCAAAGGCCCAAAGCCGCGCAAGACGCGTGTCAAAGCGATAAAAACTTATCGTCACAACCTGAATAACAGTCCCCTTGCATACGTAGAGTGGCCTTTTGTTCGTATCAAAGCACATCAAGAAAGAGTTGTAAATCAAACTAGACAGTTATACTGTACATAATTAATGACACGTCTTGATCCTAAAGTCGCTTTACTGTCGAAAAACCAAAGTACTGCGCATGCGGTTGTTATCGGTGCGGGTATTGGTGGGCTTGGTGCTGCGATGCGTCTTGGGGCCAAAGGCTATCGTGTCAGCGTCATTGATCGCCTTGATCGTTTGGGGGGGCGGGGCTCTTCCATTTCCAAAGATGGACATCGCTTTGATTTAGGTCCGACAATTATCACTGTGCCAGAGGTTTTTCGCCAGCTTTGGCGTGATTGTGGGCGTGATTTTGACAAAGAGGTTGATTTGCGCCCCTGCGATCCTTTCTATGAAATCCGGTGGCGTGACGGGACAAAATTCCGCCTTCTGCCCGATGAACAGGATATGGATGATGAAATCAGGCGGCTGTTTCCCTCCGATTTCAATGGATATCAGAAATTTCTAAAAGACAGCGAGGCGCGGTATGCGTTTGGCTTTGAAGGCATGGGGCGAAAGCCGATGAACAAACTGTGGGATCTGATCAAGGAACTCCCCGGTTTTGCAATGCTGCGCGCGGATCGCTCTGTCTATGCCCATGTGGCCAAAAGGGTACGCGACCCTCGCCTGCGTATGGCGTTGTCGTTTCATCCGCTCTTTATCGGCGGGGATCCTGTGAATGTCACGTCGATGTATATTCTTGTGTCTCATCTCGAACGCGCCTTTGGGGTGCATTATGCCATGGGCGGTGTTCAGGCGCTTGCCGATGCGATGGGCAAAGTGATCGAAGAACAGGGAGGCACGCTTCGTCTTGGCGAAGAGGTGGATGAAATCATCACAAGCGGACGGCAGGTGCGCGGCGTGAAAACCAAAGGCGGGCATATCATTTCTGCGGATCTCGTCGTGTCCAATGCAGATCCGGGGTTCACCTATGGCCATTTGCTGCGCAAGCGGCAGAAAACACGCTGGAGCGATCCGCGCATGAAAAAGGCGCGCTGGTCAATGGGGTTGTTTGTCTGGTATTTCGGTACCAAAGGCACCGCCGAGATGTGGAAAGATGTGGGCCATCACACAATTATCAACGGACCGCGCTATCGCGGATTGCTGAGGGATATTTTTCAGAAACGCCATTTGGCAGAGGATATGTCGATCTACCTTCATCGTCCCTCTGTGACAGACCCAAGTGTCGCACCAGATGGCGATGATACCTTTTATGCCCTCTCACCCGTTCCCAATTTAGTGGGCAACACACCTGTCGATTGGGCCAAAGAAATCGAACCCTACCGCCAGAAATTGGCCCGTGTGCTCGAAGAGCAGGCAATCCCGGGGTTTGAAAAATACCTGTCAACGTCAGAAATTTTCACGCCTGAAACCTTTAAGACCCGATACCTTAGCCCTTATGGTGCTGGGTTTTCGCTAGAGCCGCGGATTTTTCAATCTGCCTGGTTTCGCCCCCATAACATCAGCGAAGAATTCGAAGGCCTATACCTTGTCGGTGCCGGCACACATCCGGGGGCCGGCGTGCCAAGCGTGGTCACGTCTTCAGAAGTGCTCAACCAACTGGTTCCCGATGCTGCAGATTGGATCAGAGCCCATGATTGATCCCAAAGATATGGCCTATTGCGAAGAGTCGATCCGCCATGGGTCCCTATCTTTTCATGCCGCATCCAAAGCTCTGCCAAAAAGCGTGCGCAATCCTGCGCTGGCGCTTTATGCCTTTTGCCGTCTTGCAGATGACGAAGTTGACCTTAAGGCAGACAAACTTCCTGCTTTGAAAGCCTTGCAGGCGCGGATGGACGCGGCCTATGCCGGCAATCCGCTTGATACGCCTGTAGATCGCGCCTTTGCTTCGATGGTAAAAGACACCGCCATGCCCAAAGCTCTACCGCAAGCGCTCTTGGAAGGGCTCGAATGGGATGCAGAGGGGCGGAGATATGAAACCCTGTCTGGTGTCATTGCATATTCTGCGCGTGTGGCGGCAGCCGTGGGCGTCATGATGTGCGTTCTAATGGGCGTAAGGGATCGTAATGCGCTTGCGCGGGCCTGTGATCTTGGTGTCGCGATGCAATTAACCAATATCGCGCGAGATATCGGGGAAGATGCGTTGGAAAACCGGCTGTACATTCCGCAAGAGTGGTTGAGAGAAGCGGGAATTTCTGAAGAGGACTTCCTCAAACATCCAAAGCCGACCAAAGCGGTACGGCAAATGGTGCGGCGCCTTGTGGTGGAAAGTGAACGTCTTTATTTGCGCTCTGAGGCGGGGATCACCCGATTGCCGGTGATGTGCAGGCCAGGGATCTTTGCGGCACGATTTATCTATGCTGGCATAGCGGGCGTTATTCGGGATCAAAGCTATCAGACCATCACCACGCGCGCGCGCACCACCAAGGTTCAAAAATTTGGTTGGCTGGGTCTTTCGATGTTACGGTCGTTTTCTGGAATGATGATGCCACAATCCGCCGTGATCTATGCAAAACCCCTTCCCGAAGTGCAATTCCTTGTCGATGCGGCAACAGAGGGGGTGGCCGAAAAACGGGAATGGAGCGATAAATTTTTTGATCCTATACAACAGTTACGCAATGCAGACGCGCAAAAACATACCGCTTGAATATGGGAAGCGACAGAATTAGGGGATTTCTAGAATGATCTTACTGTTCTTTATATTCTTGGCGGCTTGTTTTGCAGCAGGTGCAACAGGTGGGCTTTTCCCGACGGGTGAGTGGTATAAGGGTCTTAACAAACCTTCTTGGACGCCACCGGATTGGATGTTTCCAGTTGCTTGGACAACGCTTTATCTATGTATGTCCTATTCTGCGGCACTTGTTGCAAGCGCTCCTGACGGAGGCATGGGTCTTGCATTTTGGGCATTGCAAATTGCGCTCAATACGCTTTGGACGCCGGTCTTTTTCGGTTTGCGCAGGATAAAGCTTGGATTTTATATTCTGATCGCCCTCTGGATTGCGGTTGCTGCCACCATGGTCAGTTTTTTCGCTGTGAACCTGCTGGCAGGAATTTTGTTTGTGCCTTACCTCATTTGGGTCACTGTCGCTGGCGCATTGAATTTTGCAGTATGGCGCTTAAACCCTGAAGAAGCCGCACTTAGCTGAACCGCCACCGTGCGCGGCGCGGCACTCTGACTGCGAGCATGGGTTTCAAGAGAGGGTTGCGAAAACGCACCAGATCCAACGCTTCGTGGACACCCACTGTTTCAACACCGTCAAGCTGCGTTTTGACTGCGGAGCGGCTGTAAAAAGGGGCATCCAGCATATTTTTGACCTGCCGTGGTTGATATCCCGCATCCGCGCGGGTTTCGCGGGCAACCGCCCATAGGCTGCGTTTCAGGCGTGCCTTGGGGGGCAGGGGTATTTCGCATGCCCGCCCCTTTTCATCAAATTGAACGGCGGCCGCCAATTTGCTGCCGTTTAACCGCGTGGCATCGTAAAAACAGGTGCTTCCCCCTTGGGTCGGGTATCGTCCCCATGTCCAATAGGAAAAATCCTCTTCCAAGGCGCGGGTGCCAAAATTGGCGTCAAAATACCCGTGTCCCTCCCATTGCCAGCCTTTGCTGTTGAGATCCACGCTGATGCGTGACGTTGGGGCAAATGGGCGCCAGATATGCGCACCGTCGGTGGTCAGCGGCAATTCGACGTCTGTAACTGCAGAGGGAGTGACAATGATCTGACCCTTAACCCGCGAAATCAATGGTGGAGAACCAATTTCGTTCACGTCGATGATCAAATGATCCCCATTCCATCGCATAGAAGACGGGCCCACCTGAAACGTCGATGGAGACTGGCGTAACGCGCTTTGCCCTCGGTCCGTCATTGTAAAGCGCCCGCCGGGCCCATAGGTGGCCACATTAATGCAGACATGATTTTCGGGGTTTTTGCGACCGGACCACCGATACCAAGGCGAAAAGACGGACCCTATGAATCCGATGATCGAAATTGCGCGTTCTGTTGTGTCACTGATGCCATCGACATACCACCAAGCGTAGCCATTTGGGGGGACGGCGATGTTGAAATTCGGTCCTTCAAGATCGCCTCGACCGCGTGCCGTGCGGAGAGTGTTGCCATAGGAACCCCCGCGCCCGGATGTGTTCCGCCGCCCGTCAGGTATAGCCCCATTATTTTCGTGCGACTTGTTGGACGACGGAAGGCCGCTGTCAGCCCATGTGGGCTCTGCCCGTAAAGCGATCCGTCCGAGGCTGGAAACATCTTTTCGAAATCCTTCGGTGTCGTAAGGGCCATTTCTGTGGGCTGAGGAGTGAAGGTCAGTCCGAAACGTTCCAGCGTTTTCATAGTTAACGTCCGGCATGTTTCGAACTCCTCTTTGACGGGACGTGCCCGCGATACAGGCGGGGCGTTGAGTATAATTTCAAAGCGTTCTCTTTCTGGGTAGCCGGCATTTAGACCGCGATCCTGAGCGCACACATAGATTGTCGGTTCACTGGGCATGCGCCCAGCTTTGATATCGTCGAATTCTGATTTTGGATTGGATGCAAAAAAAACATTATGACGGATCAGGTCCGGCCCATTTGCCTGTGCTTCAAAACTCCAGACGCGGGCAGAAAGACTGCGTTCATCCTCAAGGCATTCTTTTGCGACTTCTTTGAATTCAGGCCCTAACTCACCTGTCGCCAATGCTCTGGGATCTCCGTTGAAGACAACGATATTGGCGATCCTTTGCTCTCCATTTTCCAAGAGAACACCTGTCGCATGCCCGTCTTGCAGCAATATCCGCTTGACCTTGGTATTGAAGACAAATTCTGCGTGGCGTTCTTTGGCAAGATTCATCAGCTTTTGCGCCAGAAGGTGCATGCCACCCTGAATGCCCCAAACACCTTTTGCTTCGGCCTGCCAGATTAGGGAAAGAAGCGCTGGCGATCCATAAGGTGATCCGCCCACATATGTGGCGTACCGTCCAAATAGTTGTGCGAGCCTCGGATCTGAGAATTGTTGTGCCAGTTTGCTTGCCATCGTATGGAGCGGCGCAATATCTCTGGCGAGCGAGGGACGCTTTATCATCAGCTTCGCCATATCCCATTGTGATGGTTCGCTCGTCTGCATCATCGGGATGTCCAAGGCTTCGAACAAGCGTTTGGTTTTCTGGAAGAACTTTTGAAACTCTTTGAAACTGGTCAATCCTGCGAATTCGTAAATCGCCTGCTGGGACGTTTCATAATCATCAAAAAGATCAAGCGTTGATCCATCCGGCCACCAATGCCGCGCCAGTATTTTCTGGCGTATCAGCATAAGATGTTTGTCCAACGGTTCACCGATCGATTTGAAAAGCTCGTCAAACACCGGCCGCATCGTCAAAACAGTCGGCCCGGCATCAATTGGGCCTGCAGAAGATGGCAGTGCCCGCATCTTCCCACCCGGAGCGTCATGCTGTTCAAGAACAGTGACAGAATAACCTTCATGAGCCAGCCGTACGGCAACCGCGAGCCCGGCAATACCAGAGCCTACAACAATTACCTGACCTTTGGATCTGTTTTGAATTACGGATAAGTTCATAATTCAATTGTTGACTCATTCTTACAATGTGTCCAGTATGATTTACACACAAGCGTCAACTATATGGTACATATTTTGGAAAAATTGCCAAAAAACAGTCTCTTTGGACGCATTGAAGACGCGATGATCAGGGCGCTTGCGCTTTCCCGGTCGACTGAGGCCCCTGAAAAGCTCTTGTCTGCTTTACAATATGCAACCTTTCCGGGAGGTGCGAGGATCAGGCCGACAATTCTAACCTCCGTGGCTATGGCGTGCGGCGATGATCAGCCAAAATTGACCGATGCAGCCGCTGCCGCGCTTGAACTGATCCATTGTGCCAGTTTGGTTCACGATGATCTTCCCTGTTTTGACAATGCGGATGTTCGTCGTGGAAAGGCCGCGGTGCACCGCGCCTATTCTGAGCCTTTAGCTGTGCTGACAGGAGACAGCCTGATTGTGCTTGCCTTTGATGTGCTCGCTTCTGTTCCAAACGCAGATTGTGCCCGCGCAATGACCCTTGTGCGGATCCTTGCGCGCCAGACGGGAATGCCCAACGGCATCTGCGCCGGTCAGGGGTGGGAGAGTGAAGATAAGATTGATCTCTCTGCATACCATCGTTCCAAGACAGGTGCGCTTTTTGTTGCGGCAACACAGATGGGGGCGGTTGCTGCGGGTCAGGATGCCGAACCTTGGTACGAGTTGGGCGCACGCATCGGTGAGGCGTTTCAGGTTGCCGACGATCTGCGCGATGTGATGTTCAGCGAAGAAGAACTGGGAAAACCTGCCGGTCAGGACAGTCTTCATTCCAGACCAAATGCAGTTGCGCAATTGGGTGTAGACGGAGCGAAGTCACGGCTCAAAGACATTCTTGCCGGGGCAATTGCATCCATTCCATCTTGCCCGGGTGAAGCACAACTTGCCCAGATGGTGACCTTGCAGGCAAAGAAAATCATGCCGGACGTTAAGACGCCCTCTGAGGTTTAGAGATGTCTGCCATCCATTCTCATCCCCATCGGCGCGCTCCGGCCCTGTCTCGGCTATGGGATTTTAACAGACTGTTTTCCAATGATAAATTTCAGGCATGGGTGAGTAACATTCCCGTGCTCAGACGGATTGCCCGCGCAGAGGGGGAGGCTATTTTTGATCTGATCATGGGGTTTGTGAACGCACAGGTTCTTTGGGCTTTGGTGGAGCTGCGGATTTTGAACTCTTTGTTGGACGGACCAAAGCAGATTGCAGAAATTTCTGCGGCCGCAGCCCTTTCCCCTGAGCGTGCAGAAATTTTGATGAACGGCGCAACGGCGCTTGGTTTAACAAAAAGGCGTGCAAACGGGGTTTATGCACTGCGCCGCAAAGGGGCGTCTTTGCTTGGGGTTCCGGGTCTGACGGATATGATCCGCCATCATGCCCATTTTTACCGTGACATGGCAGATCCAGTAGCCTTATTGCGCGATGAGGTGGATACAGAATTGTCCCATTTTTGGCCTTATGTTTTCGGGGCCTCCGATAGCGCTCCGATGCAGGTCACGGAAAATTATTCAAATCTTATGGCCGCATCTCAAAAATTGGTGGCCCATGATACTTTGAAAATGGTGACCTTTCGCTCAGGAAACGCCATCTTGGATGTTGGTGGGGGGACCGGCAATTTTGCGATTGAACTGGCCCGAAAATTTACCGATGTCCGTGTCAGCGTCTTTGATCTGCCGCAGGTCAAACCTGCCGCTGATGCGCATCTTTTGGCAAAAGGGTTTTCAGACAGGATTACTTTTCAGTCGGGGTCTTTTCGTGATGAACCGCTGCCCTTGGGATATGATGCGATCACATTAATCAGGGTCCTTTATGATCATTCAGACAGCACGGTAATGGATCTTTTGAAGCGGGCATATGATGCGCTTTCAGAGGGGGGACGGCTGATCGTGTCTGAACCTATGAGCGGCGGGGACAAGCCGCATCGGGCAGGCGATGTGTATTTTGCATTTTACACAATGGCCATGCGAACAGGTAAGGCCCGCAGCGCGAATCAAATCGCACAGATGTGCCAAAAAATTGGATTTCGTTCTATTTTGATCCCAAAAGCACCCCGAAAATTCATCACTTCAGCCGTCATTTGTGTAAAGTAAATCAAACACTCCTTTTGGGTATGTCTATTTTTATTGACAGACATAACTGTCAGGTTAAACTGACACATATGCAATTCTGACACTTTTGGGTGAACAGGATCGACTGAGGGAGAGACCATTGCAGACGCGAGCTGTCATTTTGCAAGGACCGCGTGACCTGTCGTTTGATACGCTGGCGCTTAAGGCGCCGGAGCAAAACGACGTTGTCGTTGAAATTTCCCATTCCGCAATTTCGACTGGAACCGAAAAGCTTTTCTGGACAGGCGACATGCCGCCTTTTCCTGGGATGGGATACCCGCTGGTGCCCGGATATGAAGCCTTTGGGGAAATTGTTGAAGCCCCTACGCAGTCAGGATTTTCCGTTGGAGATCATGTGTTTGTACCTGGTGCGAATTGTTACAAGGATGCCTTTGGGCTGTTTGGAGGATCCGCGCGTCATGTTGTGACCTCTGCGGATCGTGTCAGTAAACTTGACAAAGCATTTGGACCCCAAGGGGCCTTGCTTGCGCTTGCGGCAACGGCACGTCACGCCATGGCGGGTCTTCAAAAAACTGTGCCGGATCTGATTGTGGGGCATGGAGTGCTTGGACGGTTGCTTGCGCGATTAACAATTGCTGCCGGTGCACCCGCACCCACCGTTTGGGAAATTGATTCTTCGCGTCAAGGCGGCGCAGAGGGATACGAGGTGATCGCGCCTGATCTTGATCCGAGGCGCGATTATCAGTCGATTTATGATGCTTCCGGCAATGGATCTTTGCTCAATGAATTGGTTAGCCGTATTGCCAAGGGCGGGGAAATTGTTTTGGCGGGCTTTTACACGCAACCGCTCAATTTCGCCTTTCCTCCGGCCTTTATGAAAGAAGCGCGCATCAGGATTGCAGCTGAATGGCAGAAAGAAGACATGATTGCCACCCGCGCTTTGATTGAAAATGGCGCCCTGTCGCTTGCGGGCCTTATTACCCATCACATGGCAGCAGAAGAGGCACACAAAGCCTATCCTGTCGCCTTTGATGATCCCGCCTGTTTGAAAATGATGCTAAATTGGAAGGACGTTGCGTGAAAGACGAAGTCCCAAACCTTAAAGATTTTGACAAAAGACTGCGTGAAGAGGCGCATATGGACTTGGCCGACGTTCAGGCGGCCGAAGCGCAGGGTGAACCTACGTCCAAAACGCAGATCATCGCCATTTATGGAAAAGGGGGCATCGGGAAATCCTTTACCCTTGCCAACCTAAGTCACATGATGGCGGAGCAGGGAAAACGCGTATTGCTGATCGGCTGCGATCCAAAGTCTGACACCACCAGTCTCCTCTTCGGAGGAAAGGCCTGTCCGACGATCATCGAAACCTCCACCAAAAAGAAACTTGCCGGCGAGGAGGTTAAAATCGGGGATGTCTGTTTCAAACGCGGCGGTGTTTTCGCTATGGAGCTTGGCGGGCCCGAAGTAGGGCGTGGCTGTGGCGGGCGCGGAATCATCCATGGCTTTGAGCTGTTGGAAAAGCTCGGTTTTCATGATTGGGATTTTGACTACGTTTTGCTTGATTTCCTCGGCGATGTGGTCTGTGGCGGTTTCGGGTTACCCATTGCGCGGGACATGGCGCAAAAGGTTATTCTGGTTGGATCAAACGATCTTCAATCGCTTTATGTGGCAAACAACGTCTGCTCTGCCGTTGAATATTTCAGAAAGCTTGGCGGCAACGTCGGTGTTGCGGGGCTTGTCATCAACAAAGATGATGGAACTGGAGAGGCCGCAGCCTTTGCTGAAGCTGTGAATATCCCGATCCTTGCAGCCATTCCCCAAGATGATGATTTACGAAAGAAATCGGCGAATTATCAAATTGTGGGTACGCAGAAAAGCCAATGGGGCGATCTTTTTGCTCAATTGGCCGATGCGGTTGCACTTGCACCACCAGTTCGACCTGCGCCGCTCGACCAAGACGGGTTGCTGAACCTGTTTGATAGCAAAGATACAGGTGGGGATTTCGTTCTCGAACCTGCCACCGATATGGACATGCGTGGCAGCAATGCCAAGCCCAAAGCATCTCTCGAAGTGATCTATGATGAGGCCTGATGGATGAGCGACGAAGTCACATATGACAACGCCGCAACGGCAGAGGTGATCAAAGGTCATCCGCGCGATGACGTTTCAGATGCGCCAATTCTTCAGGACGGGCTTGGGTGCCATTCCGGCTCCGAAATGGAAAAGGCGGCGCGCCTATCCGGAAATTCAGAGATTTTAGATCAGTTTGCAAAAGATTATCCTCAAGGTCCCCATGACAAACCACAATCGATGTGTCCAGCGTTCGGGTCACTTCGAGTTGGTCTGAGGATGCGGCGCGTGGCGACAGTCCTGTCTGGGTCTGCTTGTTGCGTTTATGGACTAACCTTTGTGAGCCACTTTTACGGTGCGCGCAGATCGGTTGGCTACGTGCCGTTCAATTCCGAAACATTGGTCACCGGCAAGCTATTTGAAGACATTCGTGATTCTGTCCATGAGCTGGCAGATCCTGATAAATATGACGCCATTGTCGTCACAAACCTGTGTGTGCCAACGGCAAGCGGCGTGCCTTTGCGGCTTTTGCCGGATCAAATCAACGGTGTCAGGATTGTCGGCATAGATGTGCCCGGATTCGGGATACCCACCCATGCTGAGGCTAAAGATGTGCTGGCAGGTGCCATGCTCAATTACGCCCGACAAGAAATCGAAGCAGGTCCGGTTGCGGCCCCGATTGGAGGGAAATCAGACAGACCGACTGTGACGCTTTTGGGTGAAATGTTCCCGGCGGATCCGATGATGATCGGCGCGATGCTCGCTCCTCTTGGCCTTGCGGCCGGACCTGTTGTTCCCGCACGGGAATGGCGTGAACTTTATGCTGCATTGGATTGTGGCGCCGTGGCGGCCATTCATCCATTTTACACTGCCGCGGTTCGTGAATTTGAGGCCGCTGGAAGACCTATTATCGGTAGCGCGCCAGTGGGCCATGATGGGACAGCGGCCTGGCTTAAAAATATTGGGGATGCATTTGGCCTTGGGTCCGATCAGGTGGCAGCAGCACAAAATGCATTTTTGCCTGCGATCAAAGCGTCTTTGGCAAATGCACCAGTAAAGGGTCGGATCACGCTCTCTGGATATGAGGGTAGTGAACTTTTGGTGGCACGCCTCTTAATCGAAAGTGGTGCTGAGATCCCCTATGTGGGCACTGCGTGCCCCAAAACGCCGTGGTCAGCTGCTGATGCGGATTGGTTGAAATCAAAGGGTACAGAGGTGAAATTCCGCGCCTCTCTTGAAGATGATTGTGCCGCGATGGAGGCCTTTGAGCCTGATTTGGCAATCGGAACAACGCCGGTTGTTCAAAAGGCCAAAGAGCTGGCAATCCCGGGTCTTTATTTCACAAATCTCATCTCTGCCCGTCCCTTGATGGGGCCAGCCGGTGCCGGATCTTTGGCAGAGGTTGTGAACGCCGCCATCGCCGGACGGGCGCGAATGGATAAGATGCGCGACTTCTTTGAGGGCGTCGGAACGGGTGACAGTGCCGGTATTTGGGAAGGCAGCCCAAATCTGCGCCCTGATTTCCGCGCAGTGCATCAGAAGAAACTTGATAAAGCAGCGCGTGCTGCCAAAGCGCAGGAGATGATCTGATGTTGATCCAAGATCATGATCGCGCGGGCGGATATTGGGGGGCTGTTTATGCCTTTTGCGCGGTCAAGGGACTTCAATGTGTGATTGACGGGCCGGTTGGTTGTGAAAACCTTCCCGTGACTTCTGTGCTGCATTACACAGATGCCTTACCGCCTCATGAGCTTCCGATAGTCGTGACAGGGCTGGGCGAGGAAGAGCTTGGTCGCGACGGCACCGAAGGCGCGATGAAACGGGCATGGGGCACGCTTGATCCCGCACTTCCAGCGGTGGTCGTCACCGGATCCATCGCCGAAATGATCGGTGGCGGAGTGACCCCGCAGGGAACGAATATTCAACGTTTTTTGCCGCGCACCATTGATGAGGATCAATGGGAAGCCGCCGACAGGGCCATGACGTGGATCTTCACCGAATTCGGAATGACCAAGGGCCGTATGCCGCCTGAGAAAAAACGCGAAGAGGATTCGAAACCCCGTGTCAATATTTTGGGCCCGATGTATGGCACATTCAACATGCCGAGCGACCTTGCTGAAATCCGCCGTCTGGTCGAAGGCATTGGGGCTGAGGTCAATATGGTGATGCCCCTTGGCGCTCATATTGCCGAAATGCGTGATCTGGTGAATGCAGATGTGAATATATGCATGTATCGGGAATTTGGCCGCGGGCTTTGCGAAGTGCTCGGCAAACCATACTTGCAAGCGCCGATCGGTGTGGACAGTACCACGAAGTTCCTGCGCAAGCTTGGGGAATTGCTTCAGCTTGATCCGGAACCATTCATCGAACGGGAAAAACATTCCACCATCAAACCGGTTTGGGATTTATGGCGCTCTGTGACGCAGGATTTCTTTGCGACGGCAAGCTTTGCGATTGTTGCGAATGAAACCTATGCGCGTGGCATTCGCAATTACCTTGAGGGTGATCTTGGCCTGCCTTGCGCTTTTGCCGTCGCCCGCGCACGGGGCAGCAAAACGAATAATAATGAAGTGCGCGCGCTTATGGCGCAAAAACGTCCCTTGGTCGTTCTCGGCAGCATAAATGAAAAAATGTACCTCGCCGAATTGAAAGGCGGTCACGGACCAAGTCCTGCCTTTATTCCCGCGTCCTTTCCAGGTGCCGCTATTCGCCGCGCCACAGGCACGCCGATGATGGGATATGCGGGGGCCACTTATTTGCTGCAAGAAGTCTGTAATGGGCTTTTTGATGCGCTCTTTCATATTCTGCCTCTGGGCAGTGATATGGATCAGGCAGAAGCCACGCTCACCCCATTAAAACGTGATTTCCCTTGGGATGCAGATGCCCAAGCAGCGCTGGATCGCATCGTTGCACAGCATCCTATTTTGACCCGTATTTCTGCCGCTAAAAACCTGCGAGATGCCGCTGAAAAGGCAGCCCTTTCTGCAGGTGCAGAACGCGTGGTGATCGAAACAGTTCTTGCGCTTGAGCCCACTGCAAGCGCCCCCAATAAAGGAGGAGCAAAAGATGACTGATATTGCTTCAAACACCCCAAAACCCCGCGGTCAGAACCGCCGGAGTTTGGAATATATTCTGTATTTCAGCCTCATATTCGTGCTGGCAATTCCCTTTGTCACCGTTTTTTGGGTGCTGGATGTGATCCGGAAACAGACGCTTATGCTTCATGGACCGCTCGCGCGGGCCTGGGCTGAGGCGGACCGGGTGACACCCCTGATTTTCTCTCTCTGAATATTCGGCGAGGGAAAAAGAGACTGGCGTCCCTTAGGGGCCGTCAGAGACCCGAGGGGCATCCCGCCCCGAGGACCCGGCCGCAGGGGCACTGCGGCGTCAGCGTAGCAACCCGGAGGGAAGTTTATGGCTGATAGAAGTGACCTGTCTTTCACAGGTCTTACAGACGAACAAGCGCAGGAACTGCACTCAGTGTATATGAGCGGTCTTTGGCTATTTGCGATAGCCTGTCTGATCGCCCACATCGCGACGTACATGTGGCTGCCTTGGTTCACTAATTGGGGAGGCTAAGACATGGCTAATTTTTATAAAATCTGGCTAGTTTTCGATCCGCGCCGCGTTTTCGTGGTGCAGGGTGTCTTCCTCTTTTTGCTGGCGGCGATGATCCATCTTGTCGTCCTGAGCAATTTCAACTGGTTTGAAAAGGCTGTCGCGGCAGCCGGAGCCGGCTGATTAGGCACCAGCAAGCAAACAGCTGTGGGCAGGGGCATACCACCTGCTGCCCACAGCACAAATCAAATTAGGGCGGCCACTACCCCAAAGTCGGCGCAGCCAAAGAAACGCGCGGAGAAACAAACATGGCGTTGTTAAGTTTTGAAAAAAAATATCGCGTCCGAGGGGGAACGTTAATAGGCGGTGATCTGTTCGATTTCTGGATCGGACCCTTCTATGTAGGGTTTTTTGGTGTCACCACTGCCTTTTTCGCCCTTCTTGGGACGATATTGATCTTTTACGGAGCAGCAATCGGGGGCACTTGGAACCCGTTTCTGATCTCAATTGAGCCGCCCGAATTAGAGGTCGGGCTTGGAATGGCCCCTCTTGCTGAAGGCGGGTTATGGCAGCTCATCACAATGTGCGCGACAGTTGCGTTTGTCAGTTGGGCGCTGCGGGAGGTCGAAATTGCCCGTAAACTGGGCATGGGACTTCACGTGCCATTTGCCTTTGCCTTTGCCATTCTTGCTTACATCACATTGGTGGTGATCCGCCCTGTGTTGATGGGCGCTTGGGGGCATGGTTTCCCTTATGGCATCTTCAGCCACCTCGATTGGGTGAACAATGTGGGATACGCCTATGGCAATTTCCATTATAACCCGGCGCATATGATTGCGATCACCTTCTTCTTTACCACAACGCTTGCATTGGCTTTGCACGGGTCCTTGATCCTCTCTGCAGCGAATCCTGAAAAAGGCGAACAAATGCGTCAGCCTGAACACGAAGACACGTTTTTTCGTGATTTCATCGGATATTCGATTGGGCCGCTTGGGATCCACCGTTTAGGTCTTTTCTTGGCGCTTAGCGCGGTGTTCTGGTCAGCGGTTTGTATCGTTGTGTCTGGTACAGTGTGGTTCGATGCCTGGGCCGACTGGTGGTACTGGTACGTTGATTTGCCCTTCTGGGCTGACTTGGAAGGAGGCGTCAATGGTTGAGTATCAAAACATATTTACGCAAGTTCAGGTCCAAGGACCGCCTGAAATGGGTGTGGTTGAGGACGTTGATCTGCGTGAACGCAGCAATGCCACTGCATTTTCGAAACTCTTTGGCTGGTTTGGGAATGCACAATTAGGTCCATTCTATCTCGGAGCTTTGGGGTTTGCCTCTCTCGCTTCCGGTCTGGCGTGGTTCTTAATTGTCGGTTTCAGTTACTGGCAACAAGCCGGTTGGAACCCAGGCGTATTTGCGCGGGATCTGTTTTACTTCTCGCTTGAACCGCCGGCACCCGAATATGGGCTGGGCATTCCTCCGCTCAAAGAGGGTGGACTTTGGTTTATTGCCAGCTTCTTCCTCTTGGTATCCGTGATGACGTGGTGGGCGCGCGCCTATGTGCTCGCGCAGCAGCTAAAGATGGGCAAACATGTATTCTATGCCTTCGGATCAGCCATATGGTTGTTCCTTGTGCTTGGTCTCATCCGCCCAATCTTTATGGGAAGCTGGTCAGAAGCTGTGCCTTACGGCATTTTCTCGCACCTCGACTGGACCATGACCTTTTCAGTGACCTATGGAAACCTGTTCTACAATCCATTCCACGCGCTTTCGATTGCGTTCCTATATGGATCAGCGCTGCTCTTTGCGATGCATGGGGCGACCATCCTTGCGGTCTCTCGTTTCGGCGGAGATCGTGAATTGGAACAAATCGCTGATCGGGGTACCGCCTCTGAACGTGCTGGTCTTTTCTGGCGCTGGACCATGGGCTTTAACGCCACGATGGAAGGCATCCACAGATGGGCTTGGTGGTTTGCGGTTCTGGTTCCGATCACCGGCGGTATTGGCATTCTACTGACCGGTACGGTCGTGGATAACTGGTATCTCTGGGCGCAGGAACATGGCTTTGCACCGCTTGATTAAGGGAGAGGAACGATGAGTTCGCAAAAACAAATCTTTGACGGAGACTTTTCTCCCGAACGTATCAAAAGCGAAGCCTTTGGCAATATGTTTGCCGGCGCCCTTTTCGGCGGGGCAGTGGTTGGGTTTATGGCGGTGTTCATAATTGTCTTGGTGGTGATCTCAAGCTGGTTGCCGCCAGAGTCAAAAGAGGCAGATGACCCCACACCAGATTCGTTCTCTTACTACGTTCTGCCAGATGAAGAGACCTTCGCATAAGCTTCGGTCTCACGAAATTGCGGGTTGGAGCAGGCCTTTCCTGCTCCCCCGCCAGCCAGATTTGGCTCATTTTCCCGTGAGTCAAATGCGGGGTTTCTGCACCCCGGTTCCCTTCCTGTTGGCTACAGGAAACTGCGCCACGTTTAGGTCCCTCTAAACGTGGCGTTCTTTTTTTAATTTCGCTGCAGGGAGTGTTTTGAACATGAATGAGTATCGCGTTTTGGACCGGATTGCCGGACCCGCAGACATAAAGCACCTCAGCGATCAAGACCTGTCACAGCTTGCCAAAGATGTGCGCGAGGAAGTTATCTCTGCTGTTTCAGAGACTGGCGGTCATCTTGGATCTTCCCTTGGAGTAGTGGAACTTACTGTGGCGCTGCATGCGGTTTTCAATACGCCGCTGGACAAAATCATCTGGGATGTGGGACATCAATGTTACCCGCATAAGATCCTTACAGGGCGCAGAGAGCGCATTCGCACTTTGCGCCAAAAGGATGGGTTGAGCGGGTTCACCAAGCGCAGTGAAAGCGAATTTGATCCCTTTGGGGCTGCGCATAGTTCCACTTCTATTTCTGCCGCCCTCGGATTTAGCGTTGGACGCGACATGGGCCAACCCGTCGGGGATGCCATCGCCGTGATCGGGGACGGGTCGATCAGTGCCGGTATGGCCTATGAAGCCATGAATAATGCCGGAAGTGAAAAAAGACGGTTGTTTGTGATCCTGAATGACAACGAAATGTCTATTGCACCACCAGTGGGGGCGATGTCTTCGTACCTTTCGGGTCTTTATGCCAATGAACCGCTTGCCAAGATGAAATCTCTTGCCGAAGGGTTTGAGGCGGCTTTGCCCTCGCCTCTTCGTGACGGGGCAAAGCGTGCGCGTCAGCTTGTGACGGGATTGCATGGATCCGGTACATTATTCGAAGAGCTCGGATTTGAATATGTCGGCCCTATCAATGGGCATGATTTAAACCAATTGCTGCCCGTCTTGCGTGCCGCGCGGGCAAGGGCAACGGGCCCCGTTTTGATCCATGCCTGCACCGTCAAGGGCAAAGGCTACGCACCGGCCGAAAACTCTGCTGATAAATACCATGGGGTTTCAAAGTTTGATATCGCAACAGGCGCTCAGGCCAAATCCAAACCCAATGCGCCGTCTTACACCGCTGTCTTCGGAGAGGCGCTGACCGATGAAGCCTCACGCGATCCTAAAATCGTAGGCGTGACCGCGGCAATGCCGTCGGGGACCGGACTGAATATCATGGCCAAAAAATTCCCCGGACGTGTGTTTGATGTCGGGATCGCAGAGCAGCATGGTGTGACCTTTGCGGCCGGCATGGCGGCCAGCGGGTTAAAACCGTTTTGTGCGATTTACTCTACTTTCCTGCAAAGGGGATATGATCAGGTGGTCCATGATGTGGCGCTTCAGGGATTGCCAGTGCGCTTTGCCATAGACCGCGCCGGCCTTGTGGGTGCGGATGGGGCCACCCATGCAGGGGCCTTTGATGTGGCCTATCTTGCCAATTTGCCGGGCTTTACGGTGATGGCCGCAGGGGATGAAGCCGAACTTGTCCATATGGTGGCCACTGCAGCGGCCTATGATGAGGGTCCAATTTCGTTTCGTTATCCACGCGGCAACGGTACGGGCGTAGTCCTTCCGGAGCGGGGAAGCATATTGGAAATTGGCAAAGGGCGTATCATTACAGAGGGGAGTGATGTTGCAATCTTGTCCTTTGGTGCCCATCTCAGCGAGGCAGAGCAGGCTGTGCGCCTGCTGGAACAACAGGGGGTAAGCGTGACCTTGGCAGATGCCCGATTTGCCAAACCGCTTGATACCGACCTGATCCGTCAATTAGCACGCAATCACGAAGCCCTGATCACGATTGAACAGGGGTCCGTAGGTGGTTTTGGAGCCATGGTGCTTCATCATCTGGCGGCAACAGGACAGCTTGACCGTGGCCTCAAGATCAGAACCATGACATTGCCGGATGTCTACATTGATCAGGCGTCCCCGTCTGAAATGTATACTGCGGCGGGTTTGACGGCGCAGGATATTGAACGCACGGCTCTTAATCTTGTGCGTCCGGCACATAACGTTGTGACTCTGTCACAAGCATAAGGGTGGGGGTGTGTATCCCCCCAATTCCCTTTCAACCGCAGCAGCAAATGCAAGCGCTGTGAAGTCACGGCCATGTCCTGCAATTCCCTGATATCCGACAGGCAGCCCATTGACCTGACCAATTGGCCCCACAACACTTGGCAATCCTACCACACCCGAATAGCCAGCCCAGAAGGTTTGCGCCATATCCGGATATTCTTTTCCGTTGATAGTCAGAAAGCGGCTATATCGCGGGCCGGTTTGATTTTGCTCAAAGGCCGGAGTGCCTGCCGCAGGTGCGATCAGAATATCGAAATCCTTGAAATATGCATCAAAGATGAGCCGGTGCAAGTTGCGTTTGGCGTCTAAATTCAACCATTCGCTATGAGAAAGAGACAAACCTTTGAACCGCGTCCCACAGACACGCATCACATGGTCATTGTTCATCGCCTTAACCCCGTCAAGAAGCGCTTTGGCGTCCTTTTTGCTTATTCCCGCGGACATCGCAGCCCCCAGCAAGCTGAGGTAGAGCGTATAATGTTCGCTGCTCTCTATTTCCGGCGTTTTGTCTCGGATGACCTTTGCTCCAGCTTTTTCAAGCTTTTGAACAAAGCCTTCCAAAGCGTTGAGGTAACCGTGATCCAGAGGGCTTTCTGCATCATCAAGCTTCACGCCAATGCGAAACTCGCTGAGTCTGGTGCGCGGATCATTCGGCAGGTTGGTTTTGAATGCAGATCCTTCAATAGCTCTTAGGCCGAGAAGCGTTTCAAAGCCAAGTTTCAAATCTTCGGCAGTGCGCGCCAGTGGACCGGCAACAGCAATGTCTGTTTCCGCGTGGTTTTCCACGATGCTTTGTCCATGTGAAGAGACAACTTTGAATGTCGGCTTTAGCCCAAACACCCCGCAGAAATGTGCCGGATTGCGGATCGAAGATCCGATGTCGCTGCCGACCTCCAAAGCGCTCATGCCTGTGGCAAGTGCGGCGGCAGAGCCACCAGAAGACCCACCGGGCGTGCGTGTTTGATCCCACGGGTTATTGGTGGTGCCATAAACTTCGTTAAAGCTTTGCCATTCCACCAAATTCAACGGTACATTGGTTTTTCCAAAGACAATTGCACCTGCTCTGCGCAGCCGCGCCACTGCATCACTGTCTGATGTGGCGATATTGCCTTTGTGTTCAGGATTTCCCCAGGTTGTCGGAGCGCCGGTCAGATCAAAAGATTCCTTGACTGTCACTGGAACCCCGTGGAGGGGACCACGGAACTGCCCCTTGGCGGTTTCGTTATCTATGTCCCATGCTGTCGCTTTGGCCCCCTCTCGGTCTTGCCAGATGACCGCATTGATGTCTGGGTTCAGCCGATCGATTTGTTGAAAATGCGCCTCCAAAAGTTCGCTGGCCGAAATGGCTCTTTGGCGGACCGCGGCAGCTTGTTCTTTGGCGGACTTTAATACAATCGAGGACATGCTTTTCCTTTCATCAAACGGACGCGACTTGATGATTAGATATTCGACCGCAAGAGGCAAGGCTTAGATCGGAAACCTAAGACAAATACACTCTGAATTCGGCGATCACCTGCCGATAGACATCGCGTTTAAACTCAACGATATTATCCAAGAGATCATCCAGCCCAATCCACTTCCACGCTGAAAACTCGGGCTCTTCGGTTTGAATGTTAATGTGTTCATCCTTCCCAAAAAACCGCATCAGATAATAACGCTGGCGTTGCCCGTGGAATTTTCCCGACCAGAGCTTATCGATGAGCTCTGCGGGAAAATCATAATAGATCCACTCTTTGGTCGTGGCTTCAATACGTACCAGATCCCGTGTCACTCCGGTTTCCTCATAGAGTTCACGAAAAACTGCATCGTCAGGATTTTCTCCAAGATCAATGCCGCCCTGAGGCATTTGCCAAGCATCTGTAAATCGATCAAGACGTTGACCGACAAACACCTCATTTCGGGCATTTACCAGCATGATCCCCACATTGGGGCGATACAGATCTTGCTCAATATGCGTCATTTTCACCCTTATACCAGCAGGTTCTCTTAATCCCTGATTGAAAGAACACGCAGACCTTTTAAAAGATCAACCGCATAGGATAGCTGGAAATCTTTATCACGCAATTCGGAATCTTTTTCTGCGGCTTGCCGGTCTTTTTCGATTTGTTGACGCTCTTCTTCAGAAAGGCTGTCGTTTTCCAGAGACCCGCGAAGATCGGCCTCTTCACGACCTTTACGAGCAACATCTGTTTCCTCTGATTGGCGTGGTTTTGGCTGTTCCACAACGATATCGGGGGACACGCCCAACGCCTGAATGGAACGTCCAGATGGCGTATAGTAGCGTGCTGTTGTCAGTCGCATTGCAGCGCTGTCGCGAAGGGGCATAACGGTTTGCACTGAACCTTTGCCGAAACTTTTTGTTCCCACCACGATGGCGCGCTGATGATCCTGCAACGCACCTGCCACGATTTCAGAGGCCGAGGCAGAACCGCCATTGATCAGAACCACCACTGGCTTACCCTGTGCCAAATCATCTGGGGTTGCGTTATATCTGTCGCCATCTTCAGGATCGCGTCCGCGGGTGGAGACAATTTCCCCTTTTTCAAGAAAGGCATCGGATACGGCAATTGCCTGTGACAGCAATCCGCCCGGATTGTTCCGTAAATCAAGAACAAATCCGTCGATATTTTCTATGCCTCCAGCCTCTTCAATTTGCGATGCAATGCCGTCTGCCAAATTGTCATAGGTTTGATCGTTAAATGTTGTGACACGCAAGACAACAGCTTTGCCTTCGGCGCGCACGCGCACAGCCTTAAGCTTGATTGTGTCCCGGATGATAGTGACATCAAAGGGTTCGTCTTCGCCTTCGCGCACTACGGTAATGACGATTTCAGACCCGACGGGTCCCCGCATCAGATCCACTGCTTCGGAAAGCGTCAGGCCGAGCACGCTTTCTCCATCCACGTGGGTGATGTAATCGCCTGCTTCGATACCTGCTTGATCAGCAGGGGTATCATCCATCGGAGAGACCACCAAAACAAAGCCGTCTTTTTGTGTGACCTCTATCCCCAGACCGCCAAATTCACCCCGTGTCTGGAAGCGCATTTCCGCTGCCGCATCTGGAGAGAGATAGCTTGAATGAGGATCAAGAGACGTAAGCATTCCGTTGATGGCCGCTTCGATCAGTTCGGCTTCATCGACTTCCTCCACGTATTGTGCGCGGATGCGTTCGAAGATATCGCCAAAAAGATCCAACTGCTCATAAATATTTGCACGTTCGTCAGAACTCTGAGCAAGAACAGGACCGGCAATTTGTGTTGCGCTGAACGCCCCGAGTCCACAGCCAATGGCAACTGCCAGAAACATCTTTTTCATCAACCTTCGTCCTCTTTCACTGCAAACCACTCCAGCGGGTCTTGTGGTTTCTCATTCACTCTTACTTCAACATAGAGCGTTTCTGGGCGATAAGTTCCACCCGTAACAACAGATTCTTGCAAGATTTTTTGTGCTGAAAGGGGTTTCCCCCCCATAATTCCCACGGGGCTACCCTCTGGGAGAACCTCTCCGATCTTTCCAAAGGTCTTTCCAAGGCCGGAAAAAACGAACAAAATCCCTCTCTGAGGTTCAAGAATAGACACCAAACCATAATCCAGCAGGTCTCCTTGATAGCGAATCGTTACCGCTGCCGGTGTTGTGACGATAGCGGCGGATGTTGTGGCAACAACGATACCGGGTCGTTTTATCCCCGCGGCGTCATTTTCGTTAAACCCGCGTAAAACACGACCATGAACTGGGAAGGCCAATGTTCCTTTCTTTTCTGCTATATCTGGAAGAGGATGCGCCAAATCATCAAGCCCATAAATGGATAATCCTTTGATAAAGGTCTCAATACTCTCTGAGGCGGCGATCAGGATGGCAGTTTTCGCCGGGTCTTCGATAAACCGTCTTGGAAGCTCTTCACGCGAAGAAGCCGCGGCAACCAAATCACTGCGTGCAGATTGCAATTCGCGCAAACCGTTTTCCAGAACAACGCTGCTTTCTGTTTGCAAAGTTTCAAGAGTTTTCAGATCCTCAAGATCTTTCTTGAGCTGTTCCACGGGCCGTTGCAGGCGGGGTAGAACATCTGAGAGCAGCATGCCTGCGCGTGCGGTGGTTAAAGGACCATCAGGATGCACGAGTTTTGCGGGTGCGGGTTCATTATCGATACTATAAAGCACACCGATCAGGCGGCTTATATTTTCTTCTCTAAGGTCTAGGCGTGTTTTGATGTCTTTTTGGGCACTTGCAACTTTGCGCAGGCTTGCACGCAGTGAGGATAACGCCGTTTCAAAAGCCTGAATTGTGTCAGTAAGCGCGGCAATCCTGTCCTTTTCCCCCTTTGCAACCACCAGCTTTATGGCCGCCTCTTCGAGCTCACGCGCTGCATCGCGCGCCGTCTTTACAATGTTTTCTTCTGCGCGCAGTGCTGCTGTGCCCGCCATCACGGACAAAGCCGTAAGCAAACCTATGAAGCGCGCAGCTGCCATCAAACTAACAAAGACCGTCCGGTCATTTCCGGAGGAGCTGGCAAATTCATCAACGCCAAAAGGGTGGGAGCCACGTCAGCCAGACGCCCTCCATCATTAAGCCCAACCTCTTCGGGTCCGTTGAAAAGCGCAATGGGAACCAAATTTGTTGTATGGGCTGTGTGCGGCAATCCTGTTGTTTCATCAATCATGGTTTCACAATTCCCGTGGTCTGCAGTCAACAGCATTGTGCCCCCTACGTCCTTGAGAACAGGAAGAACCCGTTCAAGGCATTTATCCACCGCTTCACAGGCGCTCACCGCAGCATTGAGATCCCCAGTATGTCCAACCATATCAGGATTCGCATAATTCACTACGATCAAATCAAAATCTCCCTGAATTGCGTCAATGAGAGAGTCTGTGACCGCTCGTGATGACATTTCCGGCTGTAGATCGTATGTGGCCACTTTGGGAGAGGGTGGCATGTGGCGTTCCTCGCCAGTGTGAGGTGTCTCCTGACCACCGTTTAGAAAAAAGGTGACATGGGGGTATTTTTCCGTTTCTGCGAGGCGAAATTGCCGCTTACCCTGATGTGATACCCATTCTCCCAGAGTGTTTTTGATGGGTTTCTTCGGAAAACAGGTGCTCATGTAGGTTTCATGGTGATCCGAGTAAGGCACCATCCCTAAGACAATTTTCCAAATTGGCCTTCCGGTCACGTCAAAGTCGTGGAATTCTGGATCTGCAAGGGCCGAAAGGATCTGCCGTGCCCGATCGGCTCTGAAATTCAGACAGAACAGGGCATCGCCAGATTGAACACCCCTGTAGTCACCAATCGTGCTGGCGGGCAAAAATTCGTCAGACAGTCCCTTTTGATAACCATCCTCAATTGCCGCTGTTGCGCTGTCAAATCGGCTGTCCGACCTGCCAAAGATCATGGCATCATAAGCCTGCTTTACCCGCTCCCAACGATTATCACGGTCAAGCGCATAATAGCGTCCCGTGAGGGTGGCGATAAAGCATTTCGGCGGTAAATGATTTTGCAATTCTGCCAGATAGGTGGTGATGGATTTTGGTGCTACATCCCGTCCGTCTGCGATGAGATGCAAGGCGGTGGGAATATCATAATTTGCAAGTGTTTCTAGGGTGGCGATAAGATGCGTCAATTGACCATGTACACCACCATCCGACAGAAGGGCCATCACATGTGCCGTGCCTCCGGAGGATTTCAGTGCATCAATAAATTTAAGCAGAGCCGGATTTTTTCCATAAAGGCCTGTTTCTATCGCCAGATCTATTTGCCCAAGGTCCATTGCAACAACACGACCTGCGCCAATGTTCATGTGTCCGACTTCTGAATTTCCCATTTGACCTTTGGGCAATCCGGCATCTGGGCCATGTGTGATAAGCCGCGCTGTGGGGCAGTTTTGCATGATGTGATCTATCGTCGGGGTTTTGGCAAGTAAGGGCGCATTGCCTGTGACAGTCGCAGTCAGCCCCCAACCATCCAAAATACAAAGCACAACCGGTTTAGCCTGCATCTTCAGATCCTTTTGGACCGTGTTTATTGTGCGCAGCCGGACAAAACAAGCCGGCATTGTTCACTTAAGCGCGATGATATGGCGTTCCGGCGAGGATTGTAGTGGCTCGGTAGAGTTGTTCGCACAAAAGGACGCGGGCCAACATGTGGGGCCAGACCATTTTCCCAAAGGACAGGGATCGCTGAGAACGATCCAAAACAGATTTATGAAGCCCGTCAGCGCCACCAATCACAAAACTGATGGTATTTTGGCCATCGTCACGGCTATGGGCCAACAGCGATGCAAATTCAGGGGAGCCTATCTGATCCCCCCGCTCGTCAAGAGCGATCGCAAAAGTGTCATTGGAAAGGGCGCGCAGAATCAGGTCGGCTTCTCCGGCTTTGCCGCCCCCTTTACGATCATCTAGTTCGACAATCTCAAGAGGGCCAAGGCCCAAACCTTTGCCCAATTTGTCAAAGCGGGCCCCGTAATCTTCCACTAACGCCCGTTCCGGTCCTGTTTTAAGACGGCCGAGCGCCACAATTTTGACGCGCATCAGAAATGCCGGTTATACGTTTTTTGCACTAGCCAGCGGTGTTTGCCACATTTTTTCCAGTTGATAGAATTCGCGCACCTCAGGGCGGAAGATATGGACGATAACATCGCCTGTATCCACAAGGATCCAGTCGTCGCTGTCCTTACCTTCTATCCGCGTTGAACACTGAAGCGTTTGCTTCAGATGATCTGCCAGATTGGTCGCAATGGCATTCACCTGACGGGAAGATCGACCAGAAGCAATCACCATGTGATCTCCAATTGTCGATTTGCCGCGCAGATCGATTTGCACGATATCTTCGGCTTTCGTGTCAGAAAGAGATTTCAAAATTTCGGTTAACTGCATATCGCTCGTTAATCCGTTAAGTGCTTCGGCAACCACCGAAGGCTCTGCTGCAGTCGCGGCTGCATTAAAAGACAATGACAGAACGGGTCCTCCTTAAACATGTCATCTTTTGTCGATTATCGACACCCAAAGGTTAACACGGAATTTATGAAATCTCAATGACGGCTTTTGTTCTTGAAAGACTCGTTTTTAATTTCTATTTCTTAATGTATAACATTAATTTATAGGTGTATAAAGTGAATAATTTTCTTACAAGGGCATTCGGTGCATTCCAATTGAATGCAAAAGAGCGTAAAATTCGTATCGTCACGATTGTTCTGGGGGTATTTATCATTCTGGTGACCCTGCGCTGGCAATTTCTGGCTCAGCCACTATTCGTTGAATTCGCGTTTACCGACCGGATCACAGAGACGGGGGTCATCTCTGATCTTTCTCTGATCACGTCCCTGCAGCGTCTTGTCTATTTCTGCGTTTTAGAATTGGCTTGCGTGCTGGGATTAACGGCAGTGTTTTTCATGTTGAAATGGTGTGTTTTAACGGCAAAGGGTCACTATATTGCGGAAAAACCGCTTCGGGCGTTGCAATTGGGGGGCATTTGGCTGGTGCTCGCTATGGTGTATGACACGTTGCTATCTCCGATTGTTGTCGCGGTTCTAACATGGAACGATCCACAAGGCATGACGATCCCAATGCCGTATTTCCAGTCCTACAGTTTGTTTCTGCTGGCTGCTGGCATCGGCTTTGTTGTTTTGGGCTGGATATTCAGACTGGCGCTTCAGATTCAGCAAGAAAACGAAGGGTTCGTTTGATGGGGATCGTTGTGCGATTAGATGTCATGCTGGCGCTGCGCAAAATGAAATCCAAGGAACTGGCCGAAGCCATCGGCCTATCCGAACAAAACCTAAGCGCCTTGCGCAGTGGCAAAGCCAAAGGCGTGCGCTTTTCCA
>VMBT01000016.1_pt1 | contig 126621 bp, 121 predicted proteins | sample 4404301 | NCBI WGS metagenome assembly VMBT01 (sample SAMN12238535, study PRJNA552566) | marine metagenome | isolation source: Coastal seawater | place: USA: coastal Georgia, Sapelo Island | collected 2008-08/2009-08 | reverse complement strand
ACAGCTACGAGGACGAGGTTCTAACGCTGACGCTCCTTGCTTTGGGGTCTCATAAGAATTTCTATCGAGACCTAAAGCAGTCGCTATAAATTTAGGTTTTGGAATTACACCCATCAAAAAATAGACATTTGTCAAAATCGCAGCGGAATTCACGTAAAAATTTTCAACGGCGTCTGATTTCATTTTGAGCAGCTTCGGCCAAAAACCCTGATCGAGACAGCCCCCGCAATCGCGCAGCGGCATCAATTGCGTCCACAAGCCCCGTGGCTAAGCTTAGATTGACACGCACAGAGCGATTTTTGCCGTCACGAGCTGCACAGCAATGAGATGTGAGCACGATGCAAGGTCTTCAGCGACCAAGGGGTCACTTGCTACCTCGTGCACCTGTCGTACCAGCGGATGATCTCCATCTTCGAGATGGAGTAGGAGTGCTTCAATTGCATTGCTTAGGATGTCTTCTTCACGTTCGGCTGCAGCGAAGCATCCTTCAACATCAGGGAACCACAGCCCATAGGCGCTGTCACACTCTTTGCTCACCACCGCGAAATATGTTTTCATTTATGATAGTATGTATTTTTAATTAAAGTTTAATTCAGTTGAGCAAATTCAATCATATGTTCACAATGTAATAGTGGCTCAAATAGGAGGGTATCCCCGGAGTGGGGTAGGCACGATGCAGATTTTAGCTACTACCAGAACGGATTCGGCGATGTAAAAGCTGTTCTGTCACAATCCTGTCACAGCGTGTCACAAAAATTAACGTAAATTAGTATGACTAATCAAAAAACGGAAAGCACACTAAAACTCACAAGAGTTTGTAAAAGCTAAATAAAAACTAGGGATTTTTGGTAGCGGAGGAGGGACTTGAACCCCCGACACGCGGATTATGATTCCGCTGCTCTAACCACCTGAGCTACTCCGCCAACGAAGGACCGTTTAGGATTATCCGCGCAGATCGTCAACCCCAATGTCGCTTTGCTTATTACTTTTTAAGCGCGCGCGATGTGCTCAGTTGGCACAAAATTTCGAACATAATCGAAACGCCCAAGAATGCCGTTCCACCACTTGGATCAAATGGAGGCGACACCTCAACCATGTCGGCACCAATTAGGTTGACACCACTTAATTCGCGGACAACTTGCAACGCCTGATAACTATTGGGCCCACCGACCTCTGGCGTGCCCGTTCCTGGGGCGAATGTGGGATCAACAAAATCAATGTCATATGAGAGATAGGTGGGATCCTGACCCACAATTTCACGCGCCTCGGACATCACATCTATCACGCCGCGTTCGTGAAACTCTTCAATCTTGATGACACGAATTCCAACCGATTTTGCAAAATCCAAATCCTCACTGTCATACTGGGTGCCCCTAATGCCAATTTGGACAACCCGTTTAGGATCCAATAATCCTTCTTCAATCGCGCGTCTAAAAGGTGTGCCATGCGTGTACATTGTTCCACCAAAATAGCTGTGGAACAGATCGGTGTGACTATCAAAATGTACCATACCAACAGGTGCGTCTTTGGCCAATGCGCGCAGAACAGGCAGTGACGTCAAATGATCGCCGCCCGCGGTCATGGGAGTGATCCCAGCCTTTTTCACCTGATCATAAAATGCGGTGATCCGGTCCATACTGTCGATGATATCGGCGGGATTGGGTCCAACGTCCCCAAGGTCTGCTATATTCATCGCCTCAAATGGTCTAACCCCGCTGACGGGATGTTCAGCACGGATCATTGTGGATGCATCACGTAACTGGCGTGGACCATGACGCGGACCCGGGCGATTTGTTGTACCACTGTCCCACGGAACACCAATAATTCCTATATCCACATCGCTTAGCCGCGCATCATCAAGCGTGATGTGTGGTAGGCGCATAAAGGTGGGAACCCCCGCAAACCGCGGTAAGTCAAAGCCAGAAACAGGTTGGAAAAAGGGGTCAGACACAACTTATCCTTTCAGTCGTTTGTGAGCGATGATGGGACCATCCCCAGAGTTTTCAATTCTTTTGATAGCATCATCGATAGGTTCCAATGTGACAGCCATCGCATGTGCGTTTGCATGCAATATGTGACCCACATCATGGACCAACGCAACATGTCCCTTCCAGAATAATAAATCTCCGCGTTTCATGTACCCTTTGACATGCTCTCCCAAAGCTGCGCGTTGCAAGTCACTGTCTGCAGGTGCTGCGATCCCACAAGCGGAACAGGCAACTTGAACCAAACCCGAACAATCAATGCCCAATGCCGAATTACCGCCCCATAAGTAAGGTACTCCCAGAAATTTTTGTGCCTCTGTCACAATGTCTGGGGCATTTTCTGTAATCGGTTTCACATGCGCCAAAGGAATCCAGCCTAAGTCAGTTTTGCCAAACTGCGCTCTATGCTCGTGCACCCTAATCTGGGACTGCATGGGTAACTGCGCTTTGTCAGGGCTTTTGAAATCCGCGTCACGATAGCAATGGGTAAAAACGCTTGTGACGTAATGCGTTGGGGCGGAATAGCTGCCCAATGCGGCAGATTGCACATACCCTACATATCCATCCGAGTGTTGACGCACAAAGGCCCAGCCTGCGACGTCTTCAAACACTTCAACGGGTGCACCATAAAGTAGTTGTCGCTGTCGATCTCCGTTTGGCAGATCCAGCAAATCACATATTGGCACAGTAATCTGGCAGCGTTCAGGATGCACAAAATTATGATGATCGATATCTGATTTCAGGTCGCTTGCAGCGACCCGTTCATTATATGCCTGAAATCGCCGATCCATCACAGGTTTAGAAACTTCGGCAACGCCTCAAACACGGCACGTGCACCAGTGGAATTTCCACCCTTTGGACGCCCAGGGGCGTTTTGCGCGCTCCACGCAAAGATATCAAAATGCGCGTATTTTTCGGGATCATTCACAAATCTACGTAAAAACAGGGCCGCTGTGATTGCGCCGCCCAACCCGCCCGCTGGAGCATTGTCCAAATCCGCAATATCGGGTTCAATCATCGCCTCATACGGATCCCAAAATGGCAATTCCCAAACAGGGTCCTGTGCGCTGTGACATCCCAACAACAAGGCCGATGAAAATGCGTCCGATCCAGAAAAGAATGGTGCGATATCGGGGCCAACCGCTACACGTGCGGCGCCCGTCAATGTGGCCATGGATAAAATGAAATCGGGATTATCCTCACTCGCCAAGGCCAGTGCATCTGCCAGAACCAGGCGACCCTCTGCATCGGTGTTATTGATTTCGACGCTTAATCCTTTGCGTGAATTCAGGATGTCTTTGGGGCGAAACGCATTTCCAGATACGGCATTTTCGACCGCGGGGATAAGCACACGTAGTTGAACAGGTAATTTCATTCGCATGATCATATGTGCCAATGCAATCACATTGGCAGACCCACCCATATCTTTCTTCATCAGGGCCATACTGGCGGCTGGTTTCAAGTCCAACCCGCCCGTATCAAAACAAACGCCTTTGCCGACCAAGGTAATCTTTGGCCCTGCACTGCCCCACTTAAGGTCAATCAAACGCGGCTCTTGCTCTGCGGCGCGCCCTACGGCGTGGATCATTGGAAAATTTTGGGCAAGTAATTCATCGCCCACAATGATGCTAAATTCCGCCATATGCTGTGCCGCCAATTCCCGGACTGCATCGGCAAGTTCGGCTGGTCCCATATCGGCCGCGGGGGTATTAATAAGGTCTCGGCACAGAATTTCGGCCTCGACCATCGCCGCAATTCTATCGGCATCGGCCCAATCGGGTTTGACCAATTGCCGTGCAGGTCGCTTGATCGTTTTGTATCGATCAAAACGATATTGATCGATGAACCAACCAACCAATTCCACAGGATTACCTTGCAATGCATCATCATTGCAGAATTCGTAGATGCCATCGGGCAGCTTTGCCGCTGCAGCTGCCAATGCAAAGCGTCCACGTTTGCGTGCAGCATCATTTCCGATACCCAACAGTGCGATGGGTTGTTCCGCTGCATGCACAATCAATGCTTGGCTCAAACCGCCGTCAAAACCATGGAATTGAGCAATCTTTTGTTGGGCGTCCGATAATTGGGCTAACACGGCCTCGGCGGTTTCTTGTGTGCAGATGTATGTTTTTATCGCCTCGGCACCCGTTGGCGCAAATAGATCAGCCATGCGTTTCCCCGTCAGAATGGTTTATTGAAACACTGGCTAAAGAAACATGGAACTGCAAGTGCCAATCATGAATGGATTGACATGTCTCAGATTGCGAAAAGGGACTGTTCCCCAACGTGAAGAAGCCGCTGAAATGTGGAGGACACAGCAACAAGATCATTCTCATCGACACAGAGTTTCACATCCTGCGCAACACGCGATAGATGTCTAAGCCCAAATTTTTGGGCCAGTGTAGCGACACTATCCAAACTGTCGCGCAAATTGTCGTAATCTATTTTCAAATATTGCGTTTCTTCGCGGCCTAGGATTCGTGCGATATCCTCAACAACATCGAAAATAAGATCATGCCTGTCACGATCCGCCTGCAGGTTAAATTGCTGGAACAATTGCGCCTGATCAATCTCAACGCATTCTTTCCGTTCCATCATCGTCACAATAGTCATATCGGTTCCCTAGTCACTTTATGACTGTCTGGCGTTATAACATACAAAGAAAACAAAAGTGTTCACGGCGCAAAATTTAATTCTCGAAATTTATAAAAATTCGATATAAGCACCTGCAAGCGAGGGCGTAGGAGAGTTACAATGGACTATATCAAAGTTCTGCCGGGATATTTGTCAAAACGGTATCACGGATGGCACGCGACAAGTTATTCCGAGAATAAAGCTTGGTTCCAACATCTTGCGAACGAGGGGCAGCATCCACGCGCGATGGTAATCTCTTGTTGTGACTCTCGTATTCATGTCACATCGATCTTTGGCGCGGATCAGGGTGAATTTTTTCTGCACCGAAACATTGCAAATTTGGTGCCCCCCTATTCCCCAGATGGAAAACAACACGGTACATCTGCGGCGATCGAATACGCCGTAACCGCGCTTAAGGTGGCACATGTTATTGTTTTGGGACACTCAAGTTGCGGCGGTGTAAAGGGATGTTTGGATATGTGCACCGGACACGCGCCGCAGTTAGAAGAAAAATCCAGTTTTGTCGGACGTTGGATGGATATCTTGCGCCCAGGTTATGAAGCAATTGCAGGCCATCACAGTGATGAAGATATGCCACGCGCCCTTGAAAAACAGGCGGTCTTGGTATCGCTAGAAAACTTGATGACATTCCCATTTGTGAAAGAAGCGGTTGAGAATAATCAACTTAGCCTGCATGGGCTTTGGACAGATATTGGTGAAGGTGGGTTAGAGAACTACGACGCCGAACGTGGTGAATTCGTTCCCGTGTAACGCGCGGTCCAATGCTTTAAAAACGAATGCACAGCCGAGCTTGGCCGCGTTGCTTTGACCAGATTGGGCAGGGCCCTCACAAGGTGCTTCTTACGATTGCGCGCATATTCCGACAAGGACACATCATCGCCTATTTGGGGGATTGATGTCATCAACGCCTGATCTCTCGCAAATCGGACTTGGGCGTATAACGTTCATCACTATTATAAACCTTCAGCGTTAGGATATCTGCATTCGCAACGCGCAATTCATATACGAACAAATGTTCCAACTCTGCTCGTGTAACACTGTTCTCACTGTCACTTTCGATCTCTTCACGGGGTTTACGCGCTCAATTCGGCGTTCTTGATCAAGTCAACATGCCGGAAAAGAAGGTCATTTTGTCACCATGTCAAACCAACCCGATGCCCAAGGTAAGGGATGCGGTGTCGGAGGCACCGGGCCGGTTCAACCTCGACGCGCAACGCGCGTTTAACTCTTGGGGACGGACGACCCAATGGCACAACATCCCCTGTAAAAATTCGTAACAAAGAAAACTCCCCAACGCATCGGAGCGTTGGGGGGGCATTATATATCTTTCGCTACAAAACCAATACATTAGGATTGGATACGTAGCTAGAATCAACGTGGTGACGACAGATCAGCCTTTTTTCAGAACTTTCTGTCCCAATACTTCGGCAATCTGCACAGCGTTCAATGCAGCACCTTTGCGAAGGTTGTCTGAGACACACCAAAGGTTCAAACCGTTTTCAACCGTACTGTCTGTGCGAATGCGACTGATGAATGTTGCGTAATCACCAACACATTCAATCGGTGTCACATACCCACCATCCTCGCGCTTATCGATGACCATGATACCAGGCGCTTCGCGCAAGATGTCACGTGCTTCATCCTCATCAAGGAACTCTTCGAATTCGATGTTTAACGCTTCTGAATGACCCACGAAAACGGGGACCCGCACACAAGTCGCGGTGATTTTAACAGCAGGGTCCAAAATTTTCTTGGTCTCTGCCACCATCTTCCACTCTTCTTTCGTGCTTCCATCTTCCATGAAAACATCGATGTGCGGGATCACGTTAAAGGCGATCTGCTTGGTAAATTTCTTCGGTTCAACTTCGTTGACAGGATTGTAGACTGCCTTTGTCTGATCCCAAAGTTCGTCCATGCCTTCTTTACCCGCACCAGATGTCGACTGATATGTGCTTACGACAACGCGTTTGATTTTTGCGCGATCGTGCAACGGCTTCAGCGCGACAACCATCTGCGCTGTTGAACAGTTTGGGTTGGCGATGATGTTCTTTTTCGAATAGCCCATGACCGCATCCGCGTTCACCTCTGGAACGATCAGGGGAACATCAGGGTCATAGCGATAAAGTGAGCTGTTATCGATGACAACACATCCTGCCGCCGCGGCCTTGGGTGCGAATTCTTTAGTTGCGGATGAACCAATCGCAAACAATGCGATATCCCAACCAGAAAAATCAAACGTAGCAAGATCCTTCGTCGTCAATGTCTTATCACCAAAGCTTACTTCCGTTCCCAAAGAGCGACGGCTTGCAAGCGCTGCAATTTCATCCACTGGAAACTGGCGTTCTGCCAGAATGTTCAACATTTCGCGGCCAACATTTCCTGTCGCGCCACAAACAACGATTTTGTACCCCATTTTATCGGGTCTCCTTTACTACGGGTTCGTCCCCTGAACGGGACAGCACGGGGCATACACGATGGGAAACACCGTTGAAAGAGCAGTAGAGGCCTTTTTAGGGGTTTTTAGTCCAAATTATCCTTGGAAAAGGCGTAAATCAGCAAACTGATGGCGATCAGCCCGCTCATCAGCAGTAAGATATCGCTATAGCGCGCCGCACCTGTGATTCCTGATGCAATTTGGGCGGCGTGCATTTTTCCAGATAGTACCTGAAAAAATCCAACCCCACTGATTGAAAACAAATTCATCAATGTAACACCCCGCCCCGCGATATGCGGAGGTGCAAATGCACGGCCATGCGCCACAATCATCGGGAATGTCATGCCAAAAAACCCGATGGCGGTGAATAGGGACACGGCCCAAGTGAAACTGAAATCACCCGATAATAGCAATGCGACCAACGCAGTTAGCACAATCACATTCCCAGCAAAGATGACCCATTTCCGCGATCCAAACACACGATCCAATGGACCATAGGCAAATGTTCCTGCAATAATCGCAAGGCTCATCATCATGCTGGCATTGCCGACCTGCGTCGTATTTGCACCATAGGTATCAACCAAATATGGACCAATCCATAATCCGCGCAACGCAGCGACGGGCAGGTAATTCACAAACACAAGCGGAATGATCAACCACAGAACTGGCATCTTCAACAGGTCACTAAACCGACCAACCTGCGTACTCTCGACCTTCGGAGGATTACGCACGAATATGAAGGCGGCAATTGCAATCAACGCACTGACGACGGCCAAGCCCCACAGCGTTTCGCGCCACCCATAACTTTGCACAACCCAAACCAGCGGCACAGATCCAGCCAAGTTGCCAACAGATCCAACACCAATGATTGTGGCCGCAAGTGTGGCAAATATTCTGGGGGAATAAACACGCGCAAAAATATAGTAGGACGCCATCAAAACAGGGGAACATCCAATTCCAATCAGTAGCATCGCCAGTTTTACGTGCAATGCAGACTGCGCCACCGCAAACAGTGCTGCACCCCCTGAGCCGCCAATCAAAAATAACACGGCCGACGTAAGACGTGGACCAATTCGATCCAAGGCTCCACCCACGGGAATTTGCATCAAGGCAAAGGACAGAAACCAAAGGCCCGACGCCGTTGATAAATCATCGGGTGTGACGCCAATGTCCTGCCCCAAGATACCTGTTAAAACGGCCAAAAAGCTGCGGAAAAATTGGCTTAGCACATAGGCCAAGCACAGCGAAACAATGCCTGCGATCATGTGTTATGACGATTTCAAATTCTTGGCAGAATCTTTGATGGCAGCATACTGACCAGACGGGCGATAGCACCACAAATAATCTGGCAAAATCGACGCCATCGATGTGGCCTCAATTCCCAAATCGCCCAATGTTTTCGCATCATCCGCAACAACATTGTCGTTTTGCAATTGCTTCAACTGATCCCGTGTTAGAATCGAATTTGTGATTAATCCAAAAGTAATCGCCTGCGCCATATCCGCACCAAATGCCACGCACCACGCCACAAATTTTGGCAAAGACAGCGTCAGCGGGCGACGTTGAATGACCGATTTCATACGTGTCATAAGTTCGGAGAATGTTTCCACATCTGGACCGCCCAATTCGTAGATACCTGCAGGGGCCTGACCCATCGCGCCAGCCACAGCCGCACGCGCCACATCATCCACGTAAACAGGTTGGAATTTGCTGTTCGCCCCTGAAATTGGAAGCACTGGAAGCGAGGCTGCCATTTGTGCGAAGCGATTGAAAAACTGATCTTCAGACCCAAAAATAATAGACGGACGCAGGATCACCGCATTGGGAAAATGCTCTTGGATCGCGGCCTCGCCTTGTGCTTTGGTCACCGCATAAGCGCTTGGACCATTTTCGTCCGCACCGATGGCCGAGATATGTACCAAGTTTGAAACGCCATGTTCATTGGCCAAACGCGCGATACGCGCAGCGCCCTCTGCTTGGACATCCGAAAATTTGTTGCGACCCACTTCGTTTAGGATACCGACACAGTTCACTACGGCATCTGCACCTGACAACGCCGCCGCAACTGACGCATCATCACGGATGTTGCAACCGATTGGCTCAACCTGACCAACGCTACCGTAGGGTTTGACAAAAATGGCCTCGTTTGGACGACGAACGGCAACACGAACACGCCAGCCCGCTTGCGCCATGCGGCGTGCAATGTAGCGCCCAACAAATCCTGACCCGCCAAAAATGGTTACCAATTTTGTCATCGTTCGACTCCTAAGCATTGTTGCGCGTTGCTTATCTTTATTGCGCCATTCTGACAAGAGATATGGCGAAATTTGCGTATTTAGTTTCGATTAAATTATAGGTGCTCTGCCGAGAAAATTTTCAACAACGAATACAATATATTTACATTTATTTACGGTGGATTACCTATACGACGAGCCGTCGAAATGAGAGAATAATTATGGATAAAACATTTAGCCGTATTCAAGAATTTATTAAATTGGAAACCAGCGGTGGTGTCGTTTTAATGATCGCCGCAATATTTGCGATGATTATCGCAAATACACCTCTTTCTGCAAATTATGACTTGATTTTAGGTACATATATAAAGGTCGGTATAGGAAATTTTGAAATCGCAAAACCCGCAATTTTATGGATCAACGATGGCTTGATGGCGATTTTCTTCTTTCTCGTAGGCCTCGAAATAAAACGAGAAGTTCTGGCTGGGGAATTATCAAGCTTTGATAAAGCAATTTTGCCAATCATGGCTGCCATAGGCGGCATGGCAGTCCCTGGAATAATCTTTGCAATCATAAATTGGGGAACTCCTGAAAATCTGAATGGTTGGGCCATTCCAACGGCAACAGACATCGCCTTTGCACTAGGGATATTGGCGTTGATTGGGTCACGGGCACCCATTGCATTAAAAATCTTTTTGCTGGCAATCGCGATCATCGACGATTTGGGTGCAATTGTGATCATCGCAATATTCTATACCTCAGAACTCTCAATCAACGCTCTGTCCATCTCTATGATTGGGTTTGCGGCGGCGATTGCCCTAAACCGCTTGGGGATCCAACGCACTGCGCCCTATTTGTTGGTAGGCATTATAGTGTGGGTGTTTGTGTTAAAATCAGGCGTTCACGCGACTTTGGCAGGAGTGCTAATCGCATTTACCATCCCACTAAAAACAAAAAATGAAGATGAAGCGCTTCTCTATAAAATGGAACATGGGCTTCACCCTTGGGTTGCCTTTCTGATTTTGCCGGTTTTTGCGTTCGCGAACGCAGGCGTGAATTTTACAGGCATTGGCATTGATGACCTTCTACAGCCACTAACATTGGGAATCGCTGTTGGATTGTTCCTTGGTAAGCAAATCGGAGTCTTTTTGGCGACATGGATTGGTGTCAAAAGTGGGATTGCGCGACTGCCTGAAAACGTTTCGTGGAAACATGTTTATGGTGTTGCTTGCCTAACAGGTGTCGGCTTTACCATGAGTTTGTTCATCGGTTCGCTGGCATTCACGACAGCTGATGTGATGAATGCTGTGCGATTGGGCGTGGTCTTAGGATCGGTTTTATCGGGGATTATTGGGTATTTACTGCTGAAATCCGCAGCTCATCATTCCGCACAATAGTTGACCATCAAAGGCTGAGATATGTATTTGCCGCTTCAATATTGAACATTCCGTAAACACGGTTTTGTTTCTTATTTGTGATGCCTGCGGAGTTCCTCGACCTAAGTTGACATGCGGGCCTAAATACAGCGCCCACCATCAACTTCCATGCAAACGCCAGTTAACATGCTGGCTTCGTCAGAACAAAGAAAACAAGCTGCGTTGCCCATATCCTCTGGTGTGGAGAAACGTCCCAATGGAATGGTTGAGAGGAATTTAGCGCGCATCTCAGGCGTATCCTCTCCCATAAACATTTTGAGGAGTGGTGTTTCACCCGCCACTGGGTTGATTGCATTCACGCGGATACCCGATGATGCAAGCTCAACCGCCATACCCTTAGTGGCGTTATTCATCCAACCTTTTGAAGCATTATACCAATTCAGGTGTGGGCGAGGGCTCACTCCGGCTGTCGAAGCAACATTTAATATAACCCCAGATCTTTGACTCTTAAAAATAGGTACAATGTGCTTCGCCGTCAGAAAGACCGACTTACAATTGACGGCAAATACGTTGTCGAAATCTTCATCGCTTACTTCTTCCATCGGCGCGGGTAAGTGAGTGATGCCAGCATTGTTAACTAATATGTCGACCCCACCCAATTCAGCTGAAGCTAAAGCAACCATTTTTAGCACACTGTCGTTCTTGGCTACGTTTGTCTCGGAAGCCTTAACTGCAGTCCCCAACTCATCTGAAAGCTTTTGCGCAGCCTCAATGTTTAAGTCAGCAATTAAAACATCTGCGCCCTCAGACACAAATTTCCTAACGATGCCCTCACCAAATCCAGAGGCTCCGCCCGTTACAATAGCTTTTTTGCCTTTTAGTCTCATCTAAACATCCTATCCATGAAGAGCCGCAACAGTTTTGAGAGTAGTAAATCCATAAAGCGCTTCAAACCCCTTCTCACGCCCATGGCCAGAAAGACCAGTACCTCCAAAAGGAAGTTCCACCCCACCTCCAGCCCCATAGTTGTTAAGAAAAACCTGACCAGCGCGCAGCTTCTTGGCCATTCGCATCTGGCGGGCCCCATCTGCCGTCCAGCAACTGGCCACAAGACCGAAATTCGTGCCATTTGCAATCGCAACAGCTTCATCTTCGTCCTGGAAGGGGATGACGACTTGTACAGGCCCAAAAATTTCATCCTGAGCTAAAATATGATCAGGATGCACACCTGCAAATAAGCTAGGTGCGACGTAGGCACCGCCTGATGGAGCATCTTCCAAAATCTTACCTCGCCCCACAAGCTCAAGATCCTTACCTTTAGCAAGAAATCCCTCAACAAGTTGCTTCTGGCGATGCGACACAAGTGGACCTACGTCCCAATCATCCATGGCTGGTCCTGCTTGCAGTGCATTGTAGCGTTTGGCCATTTTTACCACGACCTCTTCATAAAGACTTTGGTGCACAAGAATACGCGAAGATGCTGAACAGGTTTGCCCCGCATTCTGGATGCCTGCATTGACCAAAAACGGTAAAGATGCCTCAAGATCTGCATCTTCAAACACTACTTGAGGAGATTTGCCACCCAGTTCCAGCGTGACAGGAACAACATTATCAGCTGCTGTCCTTTGAATTAATTTTCCAACTTCGACGGAACCAGTGAAAGAGATATGATGCACACCCTTATGTCGCGTCAGAGCTGCACCAGCCTCAGACCCCAAGCCTGGCACCACGTTCAAAGCACCGTCAGGCAAACCTGCCTTGTTTGCAAGCTCTGCAAAAGCCAAAGCCGTCAGGCAGGCTTCCTCAGCGGGTTTAAGTACACATGCATTGCCTGTAGCCAGTGCAGCACCAACCGACCTTCCAATGATTTGCATCGGGTAATTCCAGGGGATTATATGTCCTGTTACACCGTGTGGCTCTCGGAGAGTATATACAGTGTAGCCATCAAGATACGGAATGGTTTCCCCATGCAGCTTATCAGCTGCTCCAGCGTAAAACTCCATGTAGCGCGCAAGTGCTAGTACATCAGCTCTTGCCTGTTTGTAAGGTTTTCCAACATCCTGCGCTTCCAGAGTTGCCAATTCATCCTTATGCTCAAGAACAAGATGCCCTAAACGCGCTAAAATTCGTCCCCGTTCTGCTGCTGTTGTTTTACCCCAGATACCTCGTAAGGCGCTTTCTGCCGCGAACACAGCTTGGTCGATATCTTCTTTGCTTCCTTTTGCAATATCACAAAGGACCGAACCATCAGATGGATTAATAAGTGAAAGACACTCATTATTGGCGGGAGAAATCCATCTGCCCCCAATCATGCATTTTTCAGGCGCAACACCTAATGGTCTAAGTGTCATTGTTTTCTCTCAATTCTATTACACCAAATGCGTTGAGTTTATGTCGACATTTGGAGACGGAACGCAAAATGCTTTTTGCGTCCGCCTTGTGTTCGTAATCTTAATCATGTCAATCCAATAGCTCCCACAGCGGTTCCGACATTCGCCCAACACGACTTTCAATCTCTCCCATTGCATTACAAATCAGATCTTCGCGCCATCGCTGTCCAACAAGTTGCACCCCAATTGGTTGCTGTCCACCTTGTGGTGTTGACAGGCGAGCGGGAACAATTCCAGCCGGGAGTCCCACATAATTCATTGAATAGGAGTAAAGCGCTGCGCCTAAAACTTCGCGTACCCCTTCTGCCCCTTCTAAATCGCGATCAGGTTTAAAGATGGGATTTGGAAGAAACGGTGTTAAGACCAATGGATAAGTATCCATAAATTCAGACCACATGCGCGCATAGTAAGTTCGCTTTGCCAGCGCCTCAACGAACTCTTCTTTGTCCATTTGAGGAAATTGTCGGTAATACTCTTCAAATACCATTTTGATCGCCGGTGAACCATGGGTTTGAATATCAGCTCCAATTGTATGCGAAACTTCGGTGAGTAATGCACGGTATCCCTCCATTGCGCACTCTCTTAGCAACGGCAGATCCACTTCTTCCACCTCATATCCCGCATCAATAAGTGCTGATTTTGCTTCATCAAGCGCTTTTGAAACCTCTGGGTCCAGATTGAATTCATACATGTTCTTAGTAAACGCGACTTTGACTGGCGTTTTTAGACGCTCTCCATCCCATGGCACAGGCGCATGAAAAGGATCCCCCAAGCATGGTTGTACAGCTGTTTGCATTCCAAGCCTAAGGTCATCGACAGAACGGGCGAGGAATCCTTGGACTGACATCTGTTGAGCGAGAACGCCTCTTTCGACTTTTTGACTTGGGTTCCATGCAGGCACGCGATTTAGTCCCGGCTTTATGGTTACGGCTCCTGTTGCATAGGCAGGAAAACGTAAAGAACCGCCAATATCGTTGCCATGCGCTAAGGCACCAATTCCTGACATAACGGCAGCGCCAGCCCCACCGGAAGACCCACCTGGTGAAGCATGTAAACCCCAAGGGTTATGAGTTCTACCATGAAGCCTGTTTTCAGTTTCCGCCCGAAACGAAAATTCAGGTGTGTTCGTACGCCCTATCACAATGGCACCAGCATTTAATAAATTAGTCACGAGGGGCGCATTTTTTTCAGCGATGATATCCTTGAATGCAAATACTCCATTTGAGGTTGGTGATCCGGCCTGATCGACATTGATCTTAATCGTCACCGGGACACCGTGGAGCGGTCCGAGTTCAGCTCCTGACGCTCTTTTGGCGTCTAAATAACACGCCCTTTCAAGCGCAGCCGTACTGAGGTCTTCAACCACTGCATTCAGTTGTGGGTTGATTTTCGCCATCCTATCAACGTGCGATTGAGTAACCTGTTCCGCAGAAATATCACCCACTCGCGTCAATCGTGATATTTCAACTGCACTCAACCGCCAAAAATCTCTTTCATTCATATGTTTATACCTTCCACAGGCTGGATTTGTGGTGCAGACGCAATCAATTTTTTAGTGTAGTCATGATGCGGTGAATGAAAAACCGTTTTTGTATCACCATGCTCTATGATCCTCCCATCTCTCATCACAAGAACACGATCTGAAATGGCTTTGACAACAGTGAGATCGTGAGTGATGAAAAGATAGGTCAAACCTCGCTCTGTAGAAAGTTTTGCCAACAGATCGAGTATCTGCGCTCGTATCGAAACATCGAGAGCTGATACTGCCTCATCGAGAATGATAAGCTCAGGCTTGATGATTAAAGCACGAGCAATAGCAATTCTCTGTCTCTGCCCACCCGAAAATTCATGGATGTATTTATTCCGATCTTCGGCCTCAAGGCCAACAGAAACTAAACTCTCCACGATCTCATCGTTTGTGGCTGACCGTCCCAAACGAAAAAAGGGTTCAGAAACAAGACGACCCACTTTGTGTCTCGGATTAAAAGATCCATAGGGGTCTTGAAACACAACTTGCATTTTTTCTCGCGCCGTCTCATCGGCGAAAACATCCTTTCCATTAAGTGATATCACACCACCCTGTATGTCATCTAAGCCCATGATTGCACGCGTTAAGGTGGATTTCCCACATCCACTCTCCCCTACGAGTCCCAGACATTCACCCTTGTAAATGTTGAAGCTCACATCATTCAGTGCACGAAAAGGGGCAGGTTTTTTTATCAGAGACTTTCGAGCCATTGGATAATCGCGAACAACATTCTGCACAGATAGAAGAACAGTGTCCTCAACCTGTCCTAACCTTTCAGGTTGATGGGTTGAAGCTTTAAAGAGCGACTTTGTGTAGGGATGATTCATATTGCTGTAGAGCGCTTTAGCCTGACCCCGCTCAACCACTTTGCCATTATTCATAATAATGATGTGATCTGCTATGTCTGTCACAACGGCAAGATCGTGCGTTATAAGCATCAGTCCCATGCCGTCTTCGGCTACCAGACGCTGAAGCAGCCGAAGAATCTCCGCCTGTGTAGTTACATCAAGTGCTGTTGTAGGTTCGTCAGCAATCAATAATTTTGGTTGCAAGGCAATTGCCATCGCTATGACTACACGCTGACGTTGACCACCCGAAAGTTCGTGCGGATATCGGCTCAACGGAAAGCGCTCTTGTGGAAGTTCGCATTTTCTAAGGGTCTTTGCTGCTTGCACCATAGCATCCGATCGCGAAACACGTTGATGAATACGTATGGTTTCAGCCACTTGCTGCCCAATAGTCTGTACAGGATTTAGTGCCGTCATGGGTTCTTGAAACACCATGCCCACAGCCCGCCCTCGTATATTGCAGAGTGTTTGTTCATCAGCTTGTAAGATTTCAATATCTGATAAAGCTATTGAACCCGAACACGTTGCGCCTTCAGGCAATAATTGCATCACTGAGAGCGCAGTCAGCGATTTACCGGACCCACTTTCTCCAATCACGCCACATATTTCACCAGGCCCAATATCCATTGATACACAATCCAGTATAGATTGACCATGAATAGACAAACTCAAGTCTTGGATACTCAGAAGACTCATCTTCTGGTCCTCCGAATGCGTGGGTCCAAAAGGTCGCGCAAACCATCTCCTGCGAGATTCAACCCCAAGACCGTTAAGAGTATCGCAAACCCTGGAAAAAGAGCGAGATGTGGTGCAATTGAGATAAGTGTTTGGCTTTCGGCAAGCATACGACCCCAACTGGGGATCGGAGGTTGCACGCCAAGACCAACATAGCTTAAACCAGCTTCAGCAAGTATACCCAGCGAAAACTGAATGGTACCTTGGACAACCAGCAAATTTGTAATGTTGGGTAATATGTGTTCAACGGAAATACGCGCAGAACCCTTACCAGCGACACGCGCAGACAAAATAAAATCGCGGGTCCAGAGAGGAAGAGCCGCTCCCCGACTGAGGCGTGCAAATACTGGAATGTTAAAAATCCCAATGGCAATGATCGCATTCACTGCCGAAGGACCGAAAACCGCAGTAATCATGATAGCAATTAACAGCGATGGGAAAGCAAAGATGAGATCGTTTCCACGCATGATGAATTCATCGAGCAATCCACCACGATAAGCAGCTGCAGAAAGTCCAAGAGGTACACCCAAGCCCATACCAATACCGACAGCTATGAAGGCCACTGAGATTGATGTTTGCGCGCCCACCATAACCATTGAAAATGTATCTCTACCAAAATGATCTGTTCCAAACAGATGTTCCCAAGAAGGACTTTTTAGCTTTGACGAAATATCCAACTGAGTAACATCATAGGGTGTCCATATGAGCGATAGTAACGCCGCAAGCGCAAAAATTGACGTCAAAGCGACCCCAATAAACAAGTTGCGTGATTTTAATGCTGTTCGACTTGATCTTGTCTCACTCATCATTACGAACGCTCTCTCAAACGCGGATCGACCCAAGCATAGGCCAGGTCTACTAAAAAATTGACAAGAACAACGGCAAAGACCAGGAGCATGACAACGCTCTCAACAACGATGAGATCACGCTGGGTAATTGCCTGAAAAACTAATCGTCCAAGACCTGGCAGGAAAAATACATTTTCGATGATGATAGCCCCCGCCAACAAAAAAGAAAATTGAAGGCCAATAATAGTAAGTACAGGGATCATTGCATTACGCAAAGCGTGTCGCCACATAACCTGTCGTCGCGAAAGTCCTTTCGCACGCGCACTCCTGATATAATCTTCTGAAAGTGTGTCCAATAGTGATGATCGCATCACACGTGCAAGTATGGAAGCCTGAGGTAATGCCAACGCCACCGCGGGCAGTGTCAGGGCCTTTATCACAGCTAAGATGCCTGCATCCCATCCCGGGAAACCACCTGCTGAAAACCAGCCCAAATTTATGGCAAATACGATTACCATCAATATCGCGAACCAAAAATTAGGAACAGCAATACCAAGCTGCGTCGCACCCATGACAAAAAGGTCCACTGCTGATCCACGCCAAGCAGCAGCTAAAACGCCTACCGGGAAAGCTATTAAGATAGTCAGAGTTAAAGCATAGAGCGCAAGCGGCACAGATACTTGCAATCGATCTGCAACAATATCTGAGACCGGCGAACGGTAGGTATATGACGTCCCCAAATCACCTTTGAGTAATCCAGATATCCAAGAAACATAGCGTTGCGTGTGGGATGTGTTGAGCCCCAATTCTTCTCGCAAAGCATTGACTGTATCTGGCTGAGCATTGACACCCAGCATAAAGGACGCTGGATCGCCCGGCACAATCTCAATGCATGCAAATATAACAAGGCTCGCTACAAATAATGAGACAATGAGCGAGCCAAGTCTTTTTATGAGATACGGCAGCATCTAATAGTGATCATTGCGACCAAGATACCGCAGTAAGATCAACGGCCTGCGTTGGTGCGTCTTTCCAAAACCCACTGAGTTTCGCATTAACAACCGATGTCAGAGCCAATTGAAAAAGGTACCCGTTCACATAATCTTCAGAGATAATGGTCTGTGCTTTTTGCAACATTTGCGAACGCTTCGCTGGGTCACTTTCGATGCTCAGCTCCTTTATAAGCGCCTGGAAATCAGCGTTATCATACTGGAAATAGTATTCTGGTCGCGCATAGATTCCAATATCCATTGGTTCAGTATGACTGACTATCGTGAGACCATAATCATACCCCCTAAATGCCTGCTCCAGCCACTGTGCCCATTCAAGATTGCTAATCTCAGTTTCAATTCCAATATCACGAAGCTGCGCGGCAATGATTTCGCCGCCGCGACGTGCGTAAGAAGGTGGCGGCAGCTTCAACGTTGTTGTAAATCCTTCTGGATAGCCTGCCTCTGCCAGCAAGGCTTTAGCCGCGCCTGGGTCAAATGGCGCATTACCCGTCAAATCAATATAGTCTGGATGGTGCGGTGCGAAGTGTGAACCGATTGGCGTTCCATACCCGAACATAGCCCCATCGATAATTGATTGACGATCAATGGCCATACTCACAGCCTTTCGAACGCGCACATCATCAAAAGGCTCCATCTTATTATTAATGGCGAGGATTGTTTCTCCTTCGGTATTACCAGCAAGCACCTGGAAACGTGGGTCTGCTTCGAATTGAGCAAGGTTTTCAGGAGCTGGATAGCCGTAGAAGGCGTCGATATCTCCCGCCATCATTGCAGCGAACGCAGCCGTGGGTTCAGAAATGAACTTGAACGTTGCTGACTCCAGCGCAGCCGCATTTCCCCAGTAGTCCATATTTCGCTCTAAAGAAATACTATCACCTTGCTTCCATTCGCCGAAACGGAATGCGCCAGTTCCTATTGGACTAGATTTGATATCAGCAATACTTTCTTCTGCTACAATAACAGCATCACCCCAGGCCATATTAAATAAAAAGTTACCCTGTGGCGCCTTCAACGTGACTTTGACGGTGGTAGCATCCACTGCCTCAACATTGTCAATTCCTGCAAACAATGCTTTCTGCGCGTTAGTGGAATCTTCAGCGCGCGCACGATTTAGTGAAAAGACAACATCTTCGGATCCAAAACTTGAACCGTCATGGAAAATTACACCAGATCTAAGTTTGAATGTGTATGTCAGACCATCGTCAGAAATATCCCAACTTTCAGCCAGGCCTGCATTCACGGACCCATCTGGCCCAAATCGTGTTAGTCCTTCAAAAACGTTCGAGTATAAGACCTGGTCTATAGCCCCAGCCGCTGCCGATGTAGGATCAAGATGAGGCGGCTCTAGTTGCAGGCCAACTATGACATCGGTAGTTTTTGCACAGACAGCATTTGCTGTTAACACAATCGCTGTGGAAAGTAGCAATCTCTTCATTATTTTCTCCCTATTTATCGCTCTATACTTCTTCCTGAGCACGTCACCTGATCTGCATTTGCACATTGAGTACCACAATACTCTGTATGAGAACTCATAGAAGGCGACCAACCTAGTGCAGAAGCACAAGCATATTATGCCACGGGGCATAGCTTATCATGCGACCCCTGAAGGTATGATTACAATTATGTAGATATTGTCAAATTAAAACAATCTGAAGCGGATAAGGCTCTCTTCAAACACATGGGTACATCCTGACGTTAGCCAATATACTATCCTCAACCACCCCCGATATCCCTTAATTGCCGGTTATGATCCTGTTTAGCTCTCTACTATGAAAAGCAAAAAACTATATACAGCTCACACTATAGATTATGTTTTTGGCCACCCTACAATGTGTGACGACAATATCATTCCAAACTATAGCATTGAATAGGGCGTCCGGGCATTTTCCTTGGCCTTGGCCCACCATGCATCCAAATCCTGCGCGTTCATTTCTGAGGCAAGCCCAATGGCAACCAATCCCGTTTCAACATCATTGGGAAAGGTGGTCACATCGATATGCGCCCCAACCACATGCACGGACAACATACGGGTTTCTGCGCGTACAAATCCCTTCATCCGAAACACACCTTTTGGACGATCCTGTAGCGCATAGATCAGGGTGTTTCGGTTGAATTCGACATCCGCCTCTGCAAACCATTTGGTATAGGCCGCGTGTGGCGCCGCTATCTGGTCCGGAGCTTTGGGTGTGCTCGGGGACAGCAACATTTCAATTGTTGCCGCATCACTTTTCAAAATGGGGGCTTTGCTGATTGTGGCCAGTTGCATGGACAGATGATCATTCAATTCAGTTTTAGACACGTAAATCAAATCAGCCACGCGGATCTGATCACGCACCTGATCTCCAACAAAGCGATCGACAAGCTGATCCAAAATATTCGCACCATCCACTACTGTGATAATTCCCTGATACACCAGATCGGGTTCCGCCACAGCGACATTCGCGATTTTTGCGGGATCAGCGATACCGCTGGCCTCGATGACAATATGGTCTGGGCGCATATCCCCATCCAGCACATCTCCAATCGCCAAAAAAAGGTCCGCACCCATCGTGCAACACACACAGCCATTTGAAAGCTGAATCGTATCCTCATCCGCCGAAACCAAGAGCGAGGCATCCACATTAATCGCGCCAAAGTCATTGACCATGACCAAGTACCGCTTACCCTGCGGTTCGCGCAAAATTTGATTGATCAGTGTGGTTTTACCCGCACCTAAATATCCGCCAATTACGGTAAGTGGTATGCCCGTCATATAAGGTGTACTACCCCGGAGCTGACGGTGCCTTTCACCTCAATATCCTTAAGCGCACTTCCATCTCCTTCTGTGGGATCTTGGGCCAAAATTGCAAAGTCTGCAATTTTTCCTGTTTCGATGCTGCCAATATCGTGATCCAGCTTTAATGTATAAGCCGCCCCAAGTGTAATAGCGTGCAATGCCTCCTCAACCGAGATGCATTGTTCCGCGCCCAGCACACGCCCCGACATCGTTTGACGGGTCACCGCACACCATGCAGTGAACAGTGGTCCCATGGGCGTCACGGGTGCATCAGAATGGATTGCAACATTCACGCCCGCATCCAATGCAGCGCGTACCGCATCCATACGTTCAGCGCGATCATTCCCGATGGTCAGTGCAGCATGCTGATCCCCAAAATACCAAATGTGATTGGCAAAGATGTTGGTGCAAATGCCCATATTTGCGCATCGCTTGAACTGATCCACTCCCATCATCTGACAATGCTGCAAAACATGGCGTGCCTCTGTCCAAGGGTGTTTGCGACTGGCTGCTTCGATCGCACCGATCGATACATCCGATGCTTCATCCCCATTGACGTGAATATGCATTTGAATGCCTGCGCGCTGCATTTCCTCGACCAATTCATAAATCAATTCAGGTGGCGTGTTCCACAAACCGTTTGGTTGCCCGCCCACATAACCCGGCCATTTGACACGCGCGGTCCAACCCTGGATTGATCCATCAGTCATTAATTTCACCGCGCCCAAACGCAATTTATCAGTAGACATTGATCGCAGCTTTAACGCGAATTGCGCGATTTCAGGGGGGGCTGCCCCAACCGCTGCCAATGCGGGCACAATGCGAACGGGAAACTGCGCCTCGCCCGTGATTCGGGTTAGGGTTGTCACATCGTCATCTGTCAAAGTCGAGAACAAATCAGTGACCGTTGTCACACCTGCGCGCTGACATACCTTGGCGTAGCTGCGGATCGCAGGTTCCGTTTGCGACAATGACCTAAAATCAATGCCCAATCGACGCATCACCGGGAACATTGCTGCCATTTCCTGCAATTCGCCGGTGGGATGGCCCGCATCATCCTTGATCACACCTTCGGCGTTGGTTTCGTTTGAATAGCCCACCACTTCCAACGTCTTGGAATTCACACACATCAAATGGAAGTTTGAAAACAAAACTGCAATCGGGCGTGTTTCGCTTATTTGATCCAAATGTTTACGGCTTAGGCGTTCATCTTGCAAAAAGATTGGATCCAACCCCCAACCCACCAATGGTTGATCCTCAGGCAGGGTTTTTTCGTATTCTGATAAATCCCCTATCACGCTGTTCAGATCACCTTTACCGCTCCACAGCTTTCCATCTGGGTCAATACGATCATGGTAACCCGCATAGGCAAAATCCCAAATCGCACCTGCCATCATGTGCGCGTGTCCTTCGACAAATCCAGGTGTCAGAATGAAATCTGAAAGCGAAAGGTCATTGGTCACATCTCCCCACTGATCCGCACAATCAGCACCGCCAACGGCCAAGATGCGATCACCCTTAACCGCTATATGGGTCGCAGTGGGGCGATTTGGGTCCATTGTGATTACTTTTTTCGCTTCAAATAGGATTATGTCACTCAAAATAAATTCCCCTGTTGATATGCTGCTGTCTTTATCAAAATTTATGAAGCTAAAATCAGTGTTTAGTGAAAATCTCGTAACACTTTGCCGGCATTAACTTTGGTACGTTTACCATTCAGCATAGACAACTTACCGTTTACAATGACATGTGCTATGCCACTGGCGTAGCGCCTGGGATTTTTCGCGGTTGCATTGCTTACAATTTGCTCAGCGTCGAATACACAAAGATCCGCGTGATAGCCTATTTTAATCTCACCACGCTTAATCAAACCAAGGCGCTTTGCTGGGATAGAAGTTATTTTTAACAGTGCTTCACGTAAACTCAGAATGTTCCGATCTCGCACATAATACGCCAAGAAGCGAGCAGCCCAGCCGTATCCAGAGAGTGATCCAACGTGATCCTTGAGAATGCCGTCAGTCGCAATTGCAACCGTGTCGGAAATGACGGCACATTCGTTTTGTTGCAAACACAAATCAACATCAGTATCTTTGAAACTTTTAGAAGACCACATACAACCCATCATCTCGTCGCCTTCTTCTAACAGTATATCCAATACGGCATCGTATGGATCACACTTTCTGATCCGACCAATCTCTTCAAAGGTTGCACCTATGAGATCTCGGTTGACGCTCGCACTTAACAAAATAATGTCGTCCCATTTCTTTTGCTTTACCAGAAGCCACATGGGTTTAGGATTAGATTTTATTAATTCTCTGGTCTCGGGATCCGATAGCCTCAACATTACATCATCAATTGTTCCTGCCTGCGCCCACTTCGGTAAAATCGCAGCCATTAGGGTATGATTCCAATCATGAGGTATGACATCAAATGAAACATCAACATCATTACGCCTAGCTAAGTCGATCATTTCAAGTGTGTGGTGCATTGCATGTGTTGGAGCGCCAAATTTTGGTTGGATGTGGCTAATTTGAAGTTTTGCACCTGATTTTTCTGCAGTTGTAATCGCCTCCATGAAGCCTTCTGCATAGTCTGTATCTCTATTTCTGACGTGTGTGGAATATAATCTGCCTTTTTTTGCGGCAATTTCGCATATTGGGGTTAAATGTGCCGGAGTAGATAATATCCCAGGGAAGTATTCCAGGCCGGAAGACAGCCCGCCGGCGCCTTCTTCAAAACATTGATCAGTTAGTCTGGACATTTTTTTAATATCGTCTGGATTACCAGGTTCCAGCGTATCGCCCATAACAGCTCTATGAATGGTTCCGTGCCCAACGAATGCCATCACATTAACGCCAAGCGTTGTTTCATCTAATGCGTCCAGATATTCTGAGAAGCTTAACCATCCTTTATACTTTGCTTTCGAGGTAAACCATGGAGATACATGCTTAATACTGTCTTTTGAAACAACTGGCGCACAACTTATTCCACACTGACCAATTACCTCAGTGGTTACACCCTGATGCACTTGGCTTTCCGCCCTTCCATCTGCAATTAATGTAAAATCAGAGTGTGTATGCATATCAATAAAACCGGGCGAAACAATAAGACCACTAGCGTCAATAGTTTGTTGCGCTATCCCCGTTAGATTCTTTCCAATATCAACAATCATGCCGTCCTGGATCGCAATATCTTGTCCACAAACAACGCGACCTGAACCATCATACACATCGCCATTTTTCAGTAGTAAATCAAACATCCATCTTAAACTTACTTTGGTGGTCCGTAGGCCCAATTTGGGAGAAACAAAGTTAAATCAGGGAAAAGTGCTAAAACAATCATACCCAATACATAAGCAAATATAAAAGGTATTACTGCCACCGATATTCTTTCTATGGAAATTCCAGATATCCTTGCAGCAACTGTCAAATTTGCGCCTAATGGCGGTGTTAAAAAGCCAATCTCACAAGTAATGACCGTAAATATTCCAAAGAAAACAGGATCAATTCCCAATGACGTCACAAGCGGTAAGAACACGGCAGTGAAGAGCACAATTTGTGCTAAAGATTCCATAAAAGTTCCAATAAAAATATAAAAAATTCCAATTAGCATAAGCACTAAAAATGGATTTGTGGTAAGTGATGTGATCCCCGTCTGCACTGCAGAAGGCACATCATAAAAGGCCGTCAATTGCCCAAATGCTAATGTGGGTGTGATAAGGATCAAGATCCCAGTCAACAGCGCTGTGAAACGCAACGCATCCAACAGCTTTTCTAAAGTGAGTTCTTTGTAGATGAACAATCCCACAAATAATGAATAGAAGACCGCCACTCCAGCAGCCTCCGTGGGTGTAAATGCTCCACCATAAATACCGCCCAGAATTAAGATGGGAGCACCTAATGACCACTTCCCCTCCCACAGGGCTCGAAGAAAAGGCCCCCATGTAAATGGGGCACCACTGCCACCATAATTCCTGCGTCTCGCAATTATATATGTAGTGAACATTAAAAATATCGTGATCAACAGGCCCGGTATTAAACCGGCCAAAAAAAGGCGTGGGATCGAGGTTTCTGAGACCAAACCATAAATTATCATTAAGTTAGATGGAGGGATCAGACTACCCAGCGCACCTGCACTGGCAGTTATAGAGGCTGCAAAAGGGATATCATAACCGTCACGCTTCATCGCTGGTACAGTCACTGAGCCAATCGCTGCAGTAGTAGCTGGACCAGATCCAGATAATGCTGCAAATAACATACAGGCAAAAACTGTTACCAAACCCATTGATCCTCGATATGCACCTACTAACTTGGTTGCAATCGATATCATCCTGTTCGCCATCCCGCCGACTTCCATGAGACGTCCTGATAAGACGAACAACGGAATTGTTAGGAGTGGAAATGGTGTTAAGCTAGAATAACCTGTCTGAGCCATTAATGTATATGGGATGTCGATTAGATATAGTGCAAGCAAAGTGCTTGCGCCTACTGATACAAAGAGTGGCACTCCAATTATTGTCAATAAAACAAAGACAATAGCAATTAGTAGTAATGGACTCATGTTAACCTTTAATTTTTATATTATTTATCAAGGTCTTCCTCAAGAATTCCCGGCAAACCAGCTGCACCCCCTCGAATCCAATGGTAATAGGTTTCGACCAGCCTGATCGACATCAGGGCATAACCAAGGACTAATATTGTCTGTGGATAAAATTGATTAATGCCAAGGCTTGGACTCACTGATGGAAATTTCCACATCACGGCCAAGTACTCCCAACTAATTTTCACCATGAACAGGCTAAAGGTGATCCAAATAAAATCTGCTGCAAAAATGATGCTTTTCGAAAATTTTAACGGCAGATTCTGTACAAATACCATTATTCGGATGTGATATCTTTCTCTGACGCAAAGCGAAGCCCCAGTATAGACCGCCCAGACCATTGCAATGGCAGCAACCTCCTCAGTCCAATGTAAAGCAATTTCCAGTAGGTATCTTGCAATAACTTGCGCAAAAACGCTTATAGAAATTACTACCAAAGCGGTACAACAAACCACCTCTTCCAAGTGTTTAAAAAACCATCTCATAAGCATTAACATCAAAGCAATTGAAGCGGCGCCCTATCATATCACAGATCAAAGCGCCGCATTAAATGGTGTTAATTTGCTGCGGCTTGAATTTTTTGGACTAATTCAACAAATTCCGCGTCACGCTTCTGTGCAAAGGCATTTTGTACAGTCTTAGCAGCTTCAACAAAATCTGTTTTGTCAGGCGTTGTCATAGCCATTCCGCCTTCAGTCGCTAACCAATTACGAATTTCTTCCGTCTCAGTGGCGACTTCTTTTGCCAGCGCTGCTCCTGCAGCTGTCGCTGCCTTTTGTATTATGGCGATTTGGTCATCATTTAAACGTTTCATGAATGCGTCAGAAGCAAACAAGGGAGCAAAAGCGACAAAATGCTCTAAGATCACGAGATGGGGTTCAAATTCGTAAAACTTCATATCACGAATGAAAGATGTTCCGTTATCGCCACCATCCACGGTTCCTGTTTGTAGTGCAGTTGGCGTTTCTGACCAAGCGAGGGGTACTGGATTAGCTCCAAAGGCCTCAAACGTCGCAATCATTACTTCGTTCTTGGGAACACGTATTTTCAAGCCCTGCATATCTGCCATTTCATTAATTGGCCGGACAGAATTGTAAAAATCACGATACAATGCTGGGCCAAAAGCTAAAAGATGAACACTTGTGTCTTCTTGAAGCTTATCTTTCATAAACTGCCCAACTTCTCCATTTAGAACTCGATCAAGGTGTGCCGTGTTCTGGAAGATATAAGGTAGAACAGTTACATCCATTAACGACCAGTGCGGCGATACGTTATTTGCGGTAATGAAAAAACCGTCCACTGTACCAAGCTGCATTGCTTTGAATGCCTCGTCTTCAGTCGCAATTTGGTTACAACAACGGAGCTTCACATCAATCGACCCACCGCTGTATTCTTCAACAAAATTTTCGAAATGTTTTCCAAATCGTCCATATATTGAAGCTTCTGGCGCACCAAAACCTACATTCATGGTTACATCTGCAGCCAATGATGAAGTCGCAGTGACACAAAATGTCGCGATCGCTGCAGTCAGCCCTCGAATATTAAGAAATTTCATTAGTAACTCCCTGTTGTGATTTTATTATGACTATGGCGAGAGCGTTGCATAAGCAAAAAATTAAGTAAAATGTTTTTTAACTTGCGAGGTCTCGCTGGTAGATGGCTATTTTGTCTATGAAACTCATTAAACAATTTTACCATAATCTTAGTTCAATCGTTCTTTTTTTACCAAATTGGGAATTATGGATCGTTCAAATGGGACAATATGTTAAATTAATTTATCAATTCAAATGATATGATCTAAAATTTTGTAGAGATACTCAGCCAATTTATTGCTACATCTGATCATCGAAGACCAGATCGCAACTCAGCATCTTATTTATAATGTTCGCGCCGACGACCAAATGTGGCGACTCGTTTCCGCCAAGCTCGATAAGACCCTGTGCGCAACGTATTACGCATCAATGCGACCACTTCTTTCTCCTTGAGGCCGTACTGATGTTCAATATCTGAAAACGCAACATGATCCGACAAGGCCATCTGAACGATATCGGACACCTGCGCGTCGCTCAGGTCATGGACTGATTTCATTTACCGGGCTTTCATTATCTGACACAGAATTAGTCCTGCCGAACATAAGGACAAGAGAACCTAGGTTTTGGATAATCGACCCGGTACCGCGGACTGCGCAGTGGAAATACCCACCGATGTTAGCATGTCCCACGCAAGCGCTTGATTTGAAGTGACGATTGCAATCCCCAGTTCATCTTCCAAATCGCCAATCACATCCACAGTTCGCAAATTCGTGCAGGATATAAAAACCGCATCTACTCCATCAACTGCTGCGGCACGTACGGCACGTTTGATCGCATCTGCAGTGATGCTTGCAACAATGGCTTCGGTACTAACTTCGAACGAAACTAGCGCGGAAATGTCGAACCTATTTTCGATCAACAAATTGCGTATCTCTTGGCTGACATCTAGAATATAGGGTGTCACCATCCCAATTTTTCTCGCACCAAGAGTGTTCAGCGCTCGCATTACAGCCGTGATTGGCGTGCAGACCTGCGCATTCGGATGCACCTTTTGCACCTCAGTCACGACATTGCTGGGGCCAATCATTGTGGCGCCCGATGTACAGGCATATCCGATGACATCCACATTGAAACTGGGCGGGATCATCGCCGCCGACGCCGCAAGGCCCGCCTTCATTTCCATGAGCGTATCTGGCGTCACCTCAGGCGCGGAATGAATGCGCGTTTGAAACAGGGAACATGATTTCGGCAGCATCGCTCGAAACTCATCCTCGATTGTTTCGTCTGAACTTAGGACGATCAGGCCCAGTTTGATGGGTTCATTCGGATTCGTGTCAAATGGAAAAGCCGTCATGTTTGATCCCTGTCTTTTGCGAAAACGCTATTCAGGTTTTGGGTGTGTGTAAACCCGCTTGACGGTTGAAAATAATTTTGACCATGCTGCAAACATGACCCTGATAAACATACAAAACCCGCATATTGGAACTGGCCTTGATTTACCCGAGGCGGTGAAACTGACAACCGAGATTGAGGCGCTTGGACATCTTTACGCCAAATGTCCCAAAGCGGATAAAACACCGCTGCATTCGATAGATACGACCGCGGCCCAAATCGAAATTGATGCCCTGTATGTCAAGGATGAACGCACACGCATGGGATTGGGTAGTTTTAAGGCACTGGGCGCGGCATCCGTGATCGCAACCATCGCCCAAGACCGCGCCACAAATAGCGTTTTTAAAAATGTACTATCAGACATGACCTTTGTTACCGCCAGCGCGGGCAATCATGGTTTATCCGTCGTTGCAGGTGCCAATGCATTTGGCGCCAAAGCGGTGATTTATCTGGCCGAAACAGTCCCCGTCAGTTTCCAAGAAAAGCTGCGTTCAATTGGTGCCGAAGTAGTCGTGGAGGGTGTCGATTACGAGGCCAGCATGTCAGCAGCAGAACAGTCGGCCAAGGAAAATGATTGGTTCTTGTTGTCTGATTCTACGTGGCCTGGATATGCGGTCGGCGCAGATGTGATGAAGGGATATATGCTCTCTGCCAAAGAGATTGTGGAAGAGTGCCCAGAACCGCCAACACATCTATTTTTGCAAGCCGGTGTCGGCGGATTGGCCGCGGCCATGGCGCTATATCTGCGCGATGCGTATGGCCCAGATTTGCGGATCATTGTTGTTGAACCTGATCGCGCCCCTGCCCTTCAGGCGGCGGTGCAATTGGGCGCCTTGTGTGATGCGGGCGCAGGTGTGTCCAGTATGGGACGACTGGATTGTAAACGGGCCTCTTTGTCCGCACTTGATGCATTGGCCCGACATGCCAACGATTTCACGACCCTGACTGATGAAGATGTAGAAAATCAATTACCAAGATTGTCAGAACTGGGCTTGGACACCAGCCCCTCTGGCGGGGCGGGTTTAGCGGCAGCATTGATTGGTGCGGCACAGGGTGAATTTGGTCTGAACGCGACATCCCGCGTGATGTGTATTGTTTCCGAAGGGGCCGTGAATGACTGATTTTCCACGCGCAGAATACGAAGCACGCCTAGAGGCCGCAAACCGTGCAATGCACATAAACAACCTTGACGCCATATTGTTGGCGAGCGAGGCCGAACTCCGCTATTTCACAGGATTTCGCACACAGTTTTGGCAAAGCCCCACACGCCCATGGTTTGTGATCTTGCGGCGCGATCAAACGCCATTGGCAATCATTCCCGAAATTGGTGCCGAGCTGATGGCACGTTCAGACATCGCCGAGATCGAGGCATGGCCCGCACCGCGCCCGCATGATGACGGCCTATCCCTGTTGAAGGATCGGCTCGCAAATTGTCAGCGCTTGGGTGTCTTAATGGGGCACGAAACCACATTCCGCATGCCATTGCGGGATGTGTTTGAATTACACGCAGCACTGCCTGCGGAATGGATCGATGCGACGGATATCATCCGCGACCTGCGCATGGTGAAGTCAGACCGTGAAATCGCCTATATCCGCCAAATTTGTGGGATCGCAAGCCAAGGATTTGCACGCGTTCCAGAAATCGCAAACGCGGGTCAATCGCTGTCGTCGGTGTTTCGAGAATTCAAACGAATTTTGCTGGAACTGGGCGCAGACGATGTACCCTATTTGGTTGGTGGTGTTGATCATCCATCTTATGATGATGTGATTTCGCCACCCGATGATCGACCCCTGTCCAATGGGCAAATTCTAATGTTGGACACAGGCGCAACACTAAACGGATATTTCTGCGATTTTGATCGCAACTATGCCGTTGGAACGCCAACAGCCTCTGCGCAGCGTGCCCATAGGAAACTATACGATGCAACGGATGCAGCAATGGAAATAGCCCGCCCCGGTGTGCGGGCCTGTGATTTATTTGCCGCCATGGCAAAGTCGATGGACACACAAAATTCCGACGTTGGTCGTTTTGGTCATGGGCTGGGAATGCAACTGACCGAATGGCCATCACTCGCGGCGTGGGACGAAACCATTATTCGGGAAAACATGGTTCTGACCCTAGAGCCCAGCATCGACGTCGATGGGAGCGGCATTATGGTTACGGAAGAAAATATCCTGATCACAGATGGTGCGCCCATCCTACTTAGTACGCGCGCGCCCAAAGAACTCCCAGTTCTGTAAGTCGAAAAGAACGACAGAACCCGTCGGAAACGGGCTTGTGCGATTCTGCAGCAATCGTAATGCTGTGACCAAATTAGTCGGAGGCAAAAATGTACCCAATCCATTTTAATGAACTGCCCAACGGTTACGCAGCATTAGAAAACGAACCCGAGTTTGATCCAGCCATTCACTTGGCCCTGGAAAAACCAGAGACGCTCTATTCCTTGTCTGACTTGGGCTACACCGGCGAAACATTGGAAAGTGCCCCTGCGAAATTTGCCGCAACTTCTGTTTTTCGCGTGCTGTCAGCAGAAGGCGCAGAAACGCTTTATCATACGGTGAAACGTTTGGAAGAATTCGCCACATCCAATCCACGCATTGAACGCAATGTGCGTGGTGGCGTTTATCGTTCGAAATTCCTGCGTGATCTATGTTTATCGCCTGATATTACCGAATTTTTATCAGATATCGTTGGCCTAAAGCTTATGCCGCACACAATCCCGCATCAGTTGGGGCATCTGAATTTCAATCCGAAAGATATCGGTAAAAATGTCGATAAATGGCACGTTGATACACTGCGTTTTGATTACGTGATGTTTGTCACCGACCCAACCAAAAATCAGGGTGGGCAATTCCAGTATTTTAAAGGCACCAAAGAAGAGATGGCCGCGTTGAAAAAAGCAGGACAAGAGGTACCCGCAGATCGTGTCATTTCCCCCGCGATGCCAGGACCAGGGTATGCGGTATTGCAACAAGGCAATCTTGTTGTTCATCAGGCCAAGGGGCTAACGGCACCGGGTGAGCGTATCACCATGGTCAACGGATATGTGCCACATGATCCCCGCTTCCCCGACTATTCGCGTTATGATCAGCTGTGTCATGCAGACCCTGAGGATGTTGTAACCACCGAATATTCAAAACATATCGCGGTTCAAGCGAACAGATTTCTTGAACAGAATCTCGTGCAACAAAAATTCGGTGAAAATCCCGCCAATATTGCGCAGGATTTAGAACAAGCTGCGGAAATGTTGCAATTCGCCGCCGCGCAAATTCGCGCAGGCAAAGGCACAATGGAGCATTTTGGGGACTGATCATGGATTACGTGGGATTTGACGGCGAACAATTTCGCAATTTCAGAGATGTCCAGGATGATCGCCCGCTACATATGCTGAACCTTGTTAAATTCCACGAAACAGTCACATATCCCGATGGAACGGTGATGTCGGGGCGGGACGCCTATCGCAATTACGGGCGTGAAAGTGCCCCGATTTTTGCCGCCCTTGGGGGCCGCATTGTTTGGCGTGGTGAACACTTGGCCATGCTGATCGGGCCAAGTGATGAACAATGGGATTTATGTTTCATCGCGGAATATCCAAATCTTGACGCCTTTGTTTCAATGATCAAAAACTCCGATTACCGCAAAGCGATGGAGCATCGTCAGATCGCGGTGAAAACATCCCGACTGATCCGCACAGGCCCGTTAGAACTGGGTGCAAATTTTGCCGACTAGCGGATATTGTGTGAAAAAGCTTGCTATATACGAGTGAACACGATAGACGCCCCACAGCTTAGCGATACTCTTTCCAAACGTCATTGTTAAAATGACAAGGATCTTATAACTTCGACCCTTCCCTTTGTTTTGAGTTTTGCCACGTGGATGATTTCATCTGCGCAGTGCTAGTAACAAAAACAAACCGAAGGCGCGTGATCCAAACCTCACTCGTCCTTATGTACATTCGAGGTCACTTAGTATGACAACATTCCAAGATTTTGCGCTGCCAGAGGCACTGCAGCATAAATTGGATGCATTGGGTTTTGATAAACCCACTCCCGTTCAAGAGCGCGCAATCCCTGCCGCCTTGGAACATCGCGATATATTAGGGTCTGCACAAACAGGAACTGGGAAAACAGCGGCGTTTTCCATTCCACTTCTAACAAAGATTATGAACCACGCGGACGTCTATGGCATCATCGTCACACCTACGCGTGAATTGGCGCTGCAAGTGGATGAACAAATCCGTGCGTTCCTGAGTGCAAAATCCAAAATCCGCTCTGTCGTTTTGATTGGTGGCGCATCAATTGAACGTCAGGTTCAGGCATTGGGCAAAAGGCCAAAGATCGTAGTCGGCACACCTGGCCGTATCATCGACCATTTGGAACGTAAAAGCCTGGATCTTTCAGGGTTTAACTATGTTGTGCTTGATGAAACGGACCGCATGTTGGACATGGGATTTTCCGCACCCATCGCCGAAATTTTTTCGCATGTTTCAAAGGAACGTCAAACACTACTATTCTCTGCGACGCTGCCGAAGAATATCCAAAAAATCTCTGCACAGTATCTGCAAAACCCCGTTCGCATAGAAATGGGTCAGGTGAACAGCGTTGGGGATAACATTGTTCAATCAACACAGTTCGTCAGCAAAGACGGCAAATTTGAAATGCTGGTCGATGCATTGCGAGAACATGATCAAAGCGCAATTGTCTTTATGAACAGCAAGTTCGCCACCGAAAAAATGGCGAAACGTTTGAAATCTGCGGGTATCACCGCAGAGGCCATTCACGGCGATTTGCGCCAAAGCAAACGCGAACGCGTCATTTCAAATTTGCGCGACAATAAATTTCGCGTGCTTGTCGCAACAGATGTAGCCGCGCGTGGCATTGATGTGCCTCATATTCATCAAGTGATCAATTTTGACTTACCACGCCAAACGGAAGATTACATTCACCGCATCGGTAGAACAGGTAGAAATGGCGCGCAGGGGATCGCATTAAACCTAGCGACGCGCGACGATATGGAAAAATTGAATGATATTGAGCGGCTAATTAATCCTAATGCTGCCAAGTCAGCGCACAATCGACCCGCTGGGAAACCTGCACGTAAAAAACCACAGGCTAAGGGACGCTGGCGGAACAAAAAATCAAATCGCGCCCGCGCGGCGTAATTGAAAACAGAGTACAATTCCAAACCATACGGAGAATAAAATGGCAAACGGAACAGTAAAATGGTTTAATGCAACCAAAGGATATGGCTTTATCGCACCTGAAGATGGCGGCGCCGATGTGTTTGTGCACATTCGTCAAGTCGAGCAATCAGGCATGAGCGAACTGCAAGACAACCAGAAAGTCAGCTTTGACGTTGAGACTGGTAACAACGGCAAAAGCCAAGCAACCAACATTCAAGCTGTATAATCGAACAATAATTGTCGACTTAAGAAAGCGCTCAGGGTCACTGGGCGCTTTCTTTTTGCCTGAGTAAAATTTGGTTTGGAGATAGACCCCTCATCGGTTAGGTGATGTCAGAATAGACAAAGACAGGAATGAGCATGCCAACCCGCAGTATTGACCAAATTTTCGACCTGACAAAAAAGGCTCTGATCGCGCATGGTGCTGCCGAATGGCAGTCAGATGAAGTTGCTAAAGCAACCACGCATTCAGAATCCTATGGCAATGTCATATGCGGGCTGCAATATGTGGAAAGTTATTGCATTCAGTTGGCCTCGGGTCGTGTGGATGGGCGTGCCGATCCAATTGTGTCCAAACCGCGCGCATCCGCGGTTTTGTCTGATGCTCAGTTAGGTTTCGCACAACCAGCATTTGCCAAAGGATTGGAAACCGCCTGCAAAGTTGCGCGTGAAACTGGCATTGCGCTTTACTCTGTTAGCAACAGTCACACATGCACATCCTTGGGCTATTTCACGGAACAGATCGCCACCCATGGTTTGATCGGTCTGGGATTCACGAACGCATCACCTGTGGTTGCGGCACCGGGGGGTAAATCACGCGTTATAGGAACAAATCCAATTGCCTGTTCCGTTCCAGACGGGCAAGGCGGCATGGCCATGCATTTTGACTTTTCAACATCTGCAGTGGCCTTGGGCAAAATCACTATGGCGAAATACGCGGGTGAAAAAATTCCATTTGGCTGGGCAGTCGACGAAAATGGCAACCCCACCGACGATCCAGCGGCCGCCTTGAAAGGATCCCTATGCAGTGCGGGCGGCTACAAAGGTTGGGGTTTTGGTCTGTTGGTGGAACTGATGGCATCGGCGATGACCGGGTCCGTTAATTCATTGGATGTTGGTGGCCTAAAATTGGCAGATGGCCCGCCCCACCGCTTGGGCCAAACCTATATCATTATGGATACCACAACCTTTGGTGATAAATTTGGGGAACGATTCCAAAGACTAGCGGATGCGATTGCAGAAGATGAAGGCGCACGCATTCCAGGGGCACAACGTGATCCAATGACAAGCGTGCACGTCGATGACGCGTTATGGCAAAAAATCACTGATTTGGGCAATAAAACCTAATCATTGTCGGATGCACCTGCGCCCGCACCTGACATGCGCGATGCTTCGGTTTCTGGCACATAAGTACGTGAGCCCAGCTTGTCCAACTGCGCAAGCGTTTCCATGGATGTCTGAAATCTGCATGTCTTGTGCTTACGTGGGGGATCATTGTGTATGAGCGCACCAGCCTCGATCACAACATGACCGATAGGTAATGAACCCAACTGTTCGATGTGGCTACCCAAATCACTTGTCACATCAATTCGCAGTCCATTGGACTTTTCGCAAAGAAACAATCTATGTCCAACCAGATCAGCCGCTTGACGCAAAAAGGGTATCAGCAGGACTGGCATACGAATAAGACCCAAATCACCCCCCAGTTGCGCCTCGCTGTTTGGAAGCGGCGCGTGATCCATCACAGTCGCCCCAATCGTGATAGGGCAGTTTTCTGTGGAAGAAGCGTTAAATGCGCGGTCAAACCATGAAAGCGAATCATCACCAAATTGCCCGAGTTGGCAAAGGGCCCAACCCGCCTCTTCTGCCAACCCCCAACTTAGGCCAAAACCACGCGCAGCTTTCACAACAATCGCGGTCGCTTCACCTTGGGAAAGGGAGACACTCACGTTTGGTATTCCTGAACCAGTTGATAGGGGAACGGCATGTCTTGAAAAAGGCTAATGCGAACCCATTTGTCGGAACGCGGATCAAAACGCGATGCGCCAAAAAACGCCAATTTGCAGCGCATCATGTCGATGGGAAGTGTATCTTTGCCCACCAGATTGTCCTGAATTTCACCATAGGGATTAGATAGCGCCTGCTGCACACGTTTAACCGCCAGTCTGTGTTCAGGGAGGCGCATAAGAACCGCCGCAATGGGATCAGAGTTGTTCCAAGTTTCCAGATCACGGGACAAATCAGAAATTAAACGTGCAATGCCAAGTGGTTGCTCCAACTCATGGCCTTCATCAATGCCAACACGGCCTATGCGAGGTTCCAATTTTTCTTCTGAAACATACCAAAATAGCGCGTTTTCGTCTTTATCTTGGAAATCGGTCGACACGGCCCAGTTGAAATGTTCGCTTAAGATTTCTTTCAGCTCAGCAACCGACATCGCGCCATCAATTTTCTTATCCTTACCCAGCGCAGAGGATAAATCTGACGCCAGATCGTCAATGATGCTTCCATGTGGCTCTAACAAAAGGGAAAGTAACGCTTCTTGCCCTTCGTTCGACAGATGCTGTTCACCCCAACGCCACAGGTGATCCCATGGCATTTTCGTGTCCCAATCAAAAGTGTGCACATGGGTATCAAGCATGGACAAATCATTTCGCAGGTCTGCCAATCGCGTAACCTGTAACGGATGCGATGTATTCCACAATTGTGCGTTTTCGATGGCTGCTGTCAGTGCCGACAAAAAACCTGTTTTGGCTTCCTGATCATATGCGTTCAGCGACCGCACCCTTGCCAATGCGGTTTCGCGTGTCGTGATCCATGCGTTTACTAAATCCGGGTGGCGCACCAAAAATGGAGCCATACCTAAACCCGTTGAATTCCCAACACCCAATCGACGTGCAAGCATTGGATCAAGTTCGACCGCGCGCTCTGCGCCCGCGCATTTCGCCATGTGGTTGACAATATCAATTGCAAACCAACGAATAAGCCAAACAGTCAACATTTCCGCCTGAAACGGTGCCTGCAATTCTTCGCGATGCTGGATTGCGGAATAATCCACTGCGCCAAATTTCCCAGATCCATAAACAGCGGTTGTACGCATCAAATATCCAACGTCGAACAATTTTTCTGCGTCTGGCTGAATACCTTGGCTGAGCGTATCGACAACGTAGTTGAACAATCGCACAGAACGGTTTGCACGCGACAAACAAATTTCTTTCTCGGAAATTCGCCCTGCCTCTTGATGCGGGACGTTTTGGGATAGTCGATGAATATCGACTTCGGTTGGGACACCGTCAAACAAGGTAAATGTCGCGTCCCAAGCAGTGGCAATTACACGATCAGTGCGATCCTCGTCAGGTAAATCATGCGCGAACGCAATCAGGCTATAGGTGCGTTCGGGGCCCCGTGCCTGATACACTGCGTGGCCAACGCCCTTGTCATCCACATTCCATTCAGTTCGCGTGAATTGCCAATTTTCTCTTTGCGCACGACGCAGCAATATACGCAAAAAAGACAATCGCATGGGATGCGCGGCACCCATTCTGTCCAATCGCATCACAGTGGCCGGTGTGCGAAGCGCCACAGTATGTGTTTCTGAATGATCAATCTGCTGCGTCATGCTTAAACCCTATCCCAATGGGCCAAAGTTGTTTTCAAAGAAACGATACCAATTATCGCCCATGACGCCATCAATTTCTGATGGTGCCATGCCCAAGTTAGATAGTGCGTTTCTGATATTTCCAAAGTCTCGATTATCTTTGAACCAGTCTGGCATGGGTGGAAACCCGGGTTTATCGGCGCTGCCCTCACCATAATCTATGGATTTTGTCCAACGCCCCACACGCATCCATTCAACGATGCTGTCGGGTTGATCCTGACATAAATCCGTACCAATGCCGATGTTTTCCGCGCCCATCAGGTCCGCAGTGCGCGCAATCATTTCACAAAAGGATGTGATCGAACAGTCGCTGCCATTTTCAAGGTGATGGGGATAAAGAGAAAATCCCAACATACCGCCCGACTGCCCAAGTGCGCGCAGAACATCATCCGATTTATTACGCAGTGCAGAATGCCAAAAGGCTGGATTTGCGTGGGTTATGGCAATGGGACGTGACGAATATTCAATCGCCTCAAGCGTCGAACGCTCCGCCGAATGGCTCATGTCCACAACCAACCCAACGCGGTTCATTTCGCGCACGACTTCCTTACCCATGCGCGTCAGGCCCATGTCTTCCTGTTCATAACACCCAGTCGCAAGCAATGATTGATTGTTGTAGGTTAATTGCATGAACCGCAAACCCAGGGTGTGCAGCACCTCGACCAAACCGATATCGTCTTCGATACAGCTGGGATTTTGGGATCCGAAAAAGATCGCAGTGCGGTTGGTATCGCGTGCGGTTTTTACGCAGGCTGCAGTGCGCCCATGAAAAATAAGATCGGGATATTGTTCAAACCACCGATTCCAGCGTTCAATATTGTGCACAGTTTCGCGGAAGTTTTCATGATAGGTGATCGTAACGTGAACCGCGTCCACTGCACCCGTACGCATTTCCTTGAATATTTTTTCGGACCAGTTTGCGTACTGTAATCCGTCGATCATATAGGCCATAACGTTTTCCCCAATCTGAACAGCCGTACGTTAGCCGTGTTTTTGCAAGGTGCAAGACTATTAAGAGCAAACCTAAGTATTGATTATTTATGAAATATAACATTTCATTACGCAGACGTCTTACAAACAAAGCCTAGGTTTCGTGATGCCAACTGCCCCGAGTGATCCTACCATCCAAGTCAAAGATATGACGATAAACCCTTATCCTGTTTATCGACGATTACGGGCAGAGGCACCTGTGATGTTTGCACCTGCGTTGAACCGTACCCTGATAACTAAGGCGGTAGATACGCGCGCAATCAAAGATAACCCCGCGCTATTCAGTTCAAATGACCCTACGACACCGATGGAAAGGGCATTTGAAGCCCATACTCTGATGCGCAAAGATGATGATGCACATCTGCGTGAACGAAATGCGATGATGCCCACATTTGCCCCCAAGTATATCAAAAATCACTGGCTGCCGATGTACGAAAAACTAGCCGATGAATACTTGGACCGCCTGCCGAAAGGAGAAGTGATAGATCTTTTCCCAGCGCTTGCTGGTCCGATCGCGGCAAAAATGTTGGGCGAAATGATGGGTATTCCAAACGCCACCGACGAAGAACTGCAACGTTGGTCACAAGCCTTGATTGATGGAGCCGGCAACTTTGGCTATTTCGATGAACCGTTTGCCCGCGCAGCGCAGGCAAATATTGAAATCAATAACTGTATCCGCTCGAACGAGGATCGCCTGCGTGCCGATCCGGATCCATCCGCGCTGTCAATGATGATCAATGTTGATGAACCAATTGAATATTCCCAAATTATTGCAAATATCAAAATCGCTATCGGTGGCGGCATTAATGAACCGCGCGATGCGCTTCTTACAATTTTGTATGGATTGCTGACAAACCCAGATCAACTTGAGCATATTCGCGGAACAGAAAACTGGGAGCTTGCCTTTCAAGAAGGCGTACGTTGGGTCGCCCCAATTCAAGTCAGTGGCCGTGTCGCAAGAGATGATACAATGATCCAAGGTATCGACATTCCAAAAGGCACAATTGTCATGGTGTGTCAGGCGTCGGCAAATCATGATGAGGACGTATTCCAGGATGGACACGAATATAACGTGTTTCGCAAATCGGCCCCACATCAAAGCTTTGGCAGCGGTCCGCACCACTGTATGGGCATGCATATCGCACGTCTTACGGTTGCCGGAATTCTTTTGCCAAAAATGTTCGAAAGATTCCCAAATATGCGGCTAGAAGATCCCGCAGCCGTGAATTGGCGCGGTTTTGGTTTCAGAGGTCCAATCAATCTACCTATCAGATTACATTGATAAAATTCCAATTTAAGGAGCAGAATTCTTTGTCGCAGAAAAGATAGTGACAAAGAGATTGTTATGTTTCATATTCATCTCTAGTTTGACCGTTCACCTGCACAATTAAACGTGAAAACGGTCGTAGGTTATGTTTGGGAGGAAACACAATGTACACACGTAAGAACTTTCTTGGACTGATGAGCGGAGCAGCACTTGCTGTTGTTGCAGCAGGCGCTGCGGTCGCTCAGGAAGTCACACTAAAGCTTGAGCACTTTCTACCAGCTGGCGCAAATGTGCCCGTTGAAATTCTGGACGTTTGGGCGAACAACCTTGAGCGCAACTCAAACGGTCGTATCAAAATTGAACGTTATGCAACTATGTCACTCGGCGGGACGCCCCCTGAATTGATCGACCACGTTCAAGACGGGATCGTTGATATCGGTTGGGTTGTTGTTGGTTACACACCAGGCCGCTATCCAACAACGGAAGTGTTTGAATTGCCGTTCATGGTAGAGGATGCAGATGCCGCGTCATACGCATTCTGGAAAATGCACGAACGCCACATGAAAGACGGCGAAACCAAAGACCTAAAAATGCTCGGAACTTGGGTACACGGTCCTGGTATGTTCCACACGGCCGACCCAGTTGAATCACCCGCTGACCTAGAGGGTATGAAAATTCGCGGTGGATCACGCTTGGTGAATGACCTTCTGACACGTGTTGGCGCTACACCTGTCGGTATGCCTGTACCCGCAGTTGCTGAAGCACTATCAAAAGGGGTTATCGATGGAACAACAATCCCCTGGGAAGTTTCCGCTGCGCTTAAGGTTCCAGAGCTTGTGGAAAACCACACACAGTTTGAAGGACCAGCTCTTTACACTTTGACTTTCTTCCTTGCTATGAACAAGGCAAAGTTTGACAGCCTACCAGCAGATATTCAGGAAATGATCGACAATCATTCTGGTTTGATGTTCTCAATCTTTGCCGGCGCAACGCAGCAGGATGCGGATTGGCAGGCCCGCGCGGTTGCGGAGGAATTAGGAAACAACATCATCACAGTAACGGATACTTCCGAATGGCGTGATTTGGTGAACCCGATCTATGACACATGGATTGCTGATATGAATGCACAAGGCAAAGACGGTCAGGCCTTGATCGACGAAGCACGTGCATTAATGGCTGAATATTCAGCTAACTAATCTAAAACCGAACTCTCGGGCCGCTGGTGATGACTGGTGGCCCGTGCGCTATTTTAGAACCAGGGGGCGCCTTTGCACCGCTTTTTCTTATCTCTCTCGAAATTCATGGCAATCCTTGGCGGTCTTGTGCTTTCCGCACTTATTTTGCTGATTTGCGTATCGATCGTTGGGCGTACAATCGGAATTGGACCAATCAACGGAGACTATGAATTGGTTGAGGCGGGCATCGCGTTTTCAATATTTGCCTTTCTTCCGCTGACGCAAATTACAGCTGGCCATGCGACGGTCGACATTTTCACAAACTCTTTACCTCCTAAAATTCAGCGGCTTTTGTTGGCGATCATCGAAATTTTCTTCGCAGCAATGTTGATCATGGTGGCGTGGCAACTCCGCGAAGGAATGTTTGACAAACTTGAACGCGGACAAACAACATTTCTCCTTCAATTCCCTGTTTGGTGGGCCTACGCCCTTAGCGTTTTTGGCGCATTTGCCGCCGCAATCGTTGCAACCTACACAGCATTCGCTCGCATTTTTGAAGCATTAACAGGTGTCGAAATTCTTGAAGCAGAGGGGGCGGAACATTGAGCAACCTTGAAATCGGTCTTTATTCGTTCCCGATCCTGTTATTCTTGATTTTCCTGCGAGTCCCAATTGGTTTAGCCATGTTCTCAACGGGCTTTGTTGGGCTGTCGATCGTAACAGGCGCGCCTGATATTCCTCTGGCTAAAATGAAATCAGAAGCGTTCACGACGTTTTCAAGCTACTCGCTTTCGATTGTGCCGATGTTCTTGCTTATGGGACATTTTGCAACACTTGGTGGAATGAGTCAGGCATTGTTTAAAGCGGCAGAAGGGTGGTTGGGCCATCGCAAGGGTGGTGTTGCCATGGCCGCCGTTGGCGCATGTGCTGGATTTGGGGCGATATGCGGATCATCTCTTGCAACTGCCGCCACGATGAGCCGTGTGGCCCTGCCCGAAATGAAGCGTTACGGCTATGCTGGCGGGTTTTCAACAGCAACTCTTGCTGCTGGCGGCACGCTTGGCATCTTAATCCCACCATCTGTTGTGCTGGTCATCTACGCCATCTTGACCGAACAAAATATCGCAAAACTGTTTCTTGCCGCCTTCGTGCCAGGGATCTTGGCCGCAATTGGATATGTGATTGTCATATCAATCTATGTTCGGCTTTATCCCGACTCTGCGGGCGTTCGTGAACGCGTGCCTTACCTTCAGCGCTTCAAAGATCTAACAGCAGTTTGGCCAGTACTGCTTGTTTTTGTCGCTGTTGTCGGAGGTATTTACGGCGGTATTTTCACACCGACTGAAGGGGCCGCTGTTGGAGCATTGGGTACTGGTTTGATCGCCTATTTCAACGGTGGTCTAACACGTACCTCTCTGGTCGAGAGCTTCACAGTCACCGCACGTTCCACTGCCATGATCTTTTTGATCGTGCTCGGTGCTGGATTTTACAACGGGTTCTTGGCACTGACACAAGTTCCACAGGAAATTGCAGAATGGGTTGTTGGGATGGGGTTCAACCCATGGATGGTCCTTGTCCTGATTTTGGTGTTTTACCTACTCCTTGGCTGTTTAATGGACAGCTTGTCGATGATTTTGCTGACGATCCCAATCTTCTTCCCTGTGATTACAGCGCTTGATTTTAACTTTACCTCGTTGGCGGAATTGCAAGCAATGAAGGCAATGGCCGTGATCAACAGTGGCGCAATCCCTGAGGCAGTTACCGGGGACATGTTGGCAAACATCAAAACTGCGATCGCAAACGGTGCCGAGCTGACACGTGATCAAATGCGCGCACTTGATATCCGCATGAGCAAAGGTATGGCGCGTCGCATAGAGTCCGAACAAGTTGCGATCTGGTTTGGCATTCTAGTGTTGATCGTTGTCGAGGTTGGTCTGATCACACCTCCTGTTGGGATGAACCTGTTCATCATCAATGCAATGGACCGAAAAACACCAATGATCGAAACATATAAGGCCGTAATCCTGTTCGTCGCATCCGATTTAGTTCGGGTCGCACTCTTGGTGGCCTTTCCCGCGATCACGCTGTTCTTGGTGCAATGGTAGCAGAAGGTGTATGCATTATTTTGCCTAAATTGCAGCTTTACTGCACTTTTTAGGCAAAATTTTTCCAGATACGCGATTTGACGCGTCTAGCATAATGAAAAAAATCATCATTCAATGATGAGAAACGCACCAAAGTGCGATGCTAGGGAGATACGAAATGAATGGCAATGCTGCTGTATATTTTGTAGACCGTCATATTGACGAAGGACGCGCCGACAAGCCTGCGTTCGTAGAAGTCGACGGCGCAAAAAGATCAATATCATATGGTGATTTAGCGCATCAAAGCGCACTCTTCGCAGGCGCACTTAGCCGTGCAGATATTCGACGCGACGAACGCATGGCCATGATCGTTCTGGATCAAATTGAATTTCCAATCGCTTTTTGGGGTGCGCTAAAAGCGGGTGTTACACCGATTCCATTAAATACGCTTTTGTCTACAGAGATTTACAACGGCATTTTGAAAGACAGCAGGCCATCTTGCGTCATGGTGTCCAAGGAACTGTGGAATACCGTTTCGCCTGCGCTGGCTGACATCGATTGTATTCGCCATATAGTCGTAATCGGTGATACGCCAGAGAACACCACAAATTTCGATAGCTTCGTCGAAAGTGCGCATGCGCTGACACCGATTGAGGCAAGCGGTGATGAATTAGCGTTTTGGCTTTATTCGTCAGGATCGACAGGATTGCCAAAAGGCGTGCGACATTTACATGGCAGCTTGCAAGCGACATCAGATACGTTTGGCCAAAAAGTCTTGGGCATAAAAGAAGATGATGTCGTTTATTCGGCGGCAAAATTGTTCTTCGCCTACGGACTCGGGAACGCGATGAGTTTCCCGATGTCGGTTGGAGCAACAACCCTTTTGTTTGCGAACCGTCCTACACCCGATGCGGTCACTGATATAATAGAAAACCAAAAACCGACTATTTTCTGTGGCGTCCCAACACTGTTTGCTGCGTTGCTTGCTTATCAAGATCAACGATCAGAAAACATTGATCATAATTTGCGTATCAACACCTCCGCGGGCGAGGCCTTACCAAGAGAGGTTGGCGAACGTTGGAACGCGATTACGGGGACAGATATCGTTGACGGTGTTGGCTCAACTGAAATGCTTCATATCTTTCTGTCCAACCGACCTGATGACTTGGTATATGGAACATCCGGCACGGCTGTTCCCGGATATACAGTAAGATTGGTCGACGAAGTTGGAAACGATTGCGCGGTGGGTGAAATTGGTGAATTGATCGTTAATGGACCATCTTCCGCTGAAAGCTATTGGAACAGAAGAGAAAAATCTAAATCTACATTTGAAGGCCATTGGACAAGAACTGGCGATAAATACGAACAGACCTCTGAAGGTCGCTATATTTACTGCGGACGCACCGATGACATGTTCAAAGTATCAGGAATTTGGTTGTCACCATTTGAGGTAGAGCAAGCCATTGTCGAGCACACAGCCGTTTTGGAGGCTGCCGTCGTCCCATATCGAGATGATGATGATTTGGAAAAACCGCAAGCTTTTATCGTTTTAAAAACAGGTAAAACAGAAGAAGATGTCAGCAATATAAAAGAGATGGTGCAAGAAAAAATCGGCAAGTGGAAATACCCACGAAAGATCACGATCGTTCCTGACCTGCCCAAAACAGCAACAGGAAAAATTCAACGATTTAAGTTACGTAATTAAGTGCGATGGATTGGTGCGAACGCGGGTTTCTGACGATTGATGATGTGCAACTGGAATACAGTTGTAGCGGTCCGCCACCTTCCGATGCACCGACTGTAATATTGTTACACGAAGGACTGGGTAGCGTCGATTTGTGGCGCGATTTTCCCGAACAGCTGTCCAAAACACTTGGTTGTGGCGTGTTTTCATATTCCAGACAAGGCTATGGCGCATCTGATCCAGTGCCACTACCGCGCCCTTTGAACTATATGACGCTCGAGGCGATCAATGTTCTACCAAAGATCGTTGAACACCTGTCACCAACCCAATTTCAACTGATCGGGCACAGTGACGGGGCAACAATCGCTGCGATTTATGCAGGTGACCTCGGACACGATAAACTAAGCGGTGTCACTCTAATCGCGCCGCACTTTTTTACTGAGGATATGGGCATCACCCAGATCAAGGCTGCTAGACATGTATTTGAAACAACTGATCTGCCAGAAAAACTGGGGAAGTATCATCGGGATGCAGAAAATGCATTTTACGGTTGGAACCAAAGCTGGCTGCACCCAGATTTTCGTTCATGGGATGTTCAGGGCGTAATTGGAAAAATCACCACGCCCATTCTGGCCATTCAAGGGATGGAAGATCAATACGGAACGCTTCAGCAAATTGAATCGATAAAGGCACGTGCGCGCGTATCTGTGAGCGTGAAAATATTGCAGGATTGCAAACATAGTCCGCACTTGGAACATCCCACAAAAGTCTTGGACACGATCAAAACGTTTTCCGAAGCATTTAGGTAGGATGCAATGCGGCACGCGTTACCCCCACATGCCTACATCCCAGGTCAAACTCCTCGTCATCAAGAAACGCAATTTGATGAAATCATTTCATCAATCCCAAGCGCTATCAATTTTGAAACGCTGCAAACCTTGCCTGCGTTTCAAGCAGCTTTGAACTTTATGCAACATGGCTTTCACTGGGAGGCACATGAAATCTTGGAAGCGATCTGGATGAAGACTGCTCAGAATTCTATCGAACGTTTATTCACACAATGCATTATTCATTTGGCAAACGCGAACCTAAAACACGTCATGAAACGTGAGACAGCAACTCAGAAAATCATGACGCAAGCCAACGCTCTATCTAATGAAATTAGTCTGCGAGCCCCAAATTCTGTCGTCCACTTAGAAATTCAAAAATTATTTTTGAAATATGCATTATAATGCAAATTAATTGTTATTTTTTGATTTTTTAACGATATATTGCAACGTTCAGGTTTACCGCTCATCGCTATGTTTTAGGTTAGTTCCAAGAAATAAAGGAACTCTGATATGTCAAAGATCATCGATTTTCGTGTTGATCCCAACAATTACCGCCATTGGCGTGTTGATTACGATGGTGCGATCGCAAATTTGTATATGGATGTTGACGAGGACGGCGGTCTATTCGATGGCTATCAACTGAAACTGAATTCATACGATTTGGGCGTCGACATTGAGCTTAACGACATTGTCCAACGGATGCGTTTCGAACATCCCGAAGTAAAAGTTGTTGTAATGCGCTCAGCAAAGGACAAAGTGTTCTGCGCAGGAGCCAATATTCGGATGTTGGGCGGGGCCGCGCACAGTCACAAGGTGAACTTCTGCAAATTCACGAATGAAACCCGAAATGCATTTGAAGCCGCCGAGGAAGAAAGCGGCCAAAAATACATCGCAGCGGTCAAGGGGGCCTGCGCAGGAGGTGGATACGAACTCGCGCTTGCGTGCAACCACATCATGCTTACCGATGATTCTCAATCCAGTGTTGCACTACCAGAGGTGCCTTTATTGGCGGTATTGCCCGGCACAGGCGGGCTTACGCGTGTCACTGACAAACGCAAAGTACGCCGCGATTTGGCCGATATTTTTTGCGCCACAGAAGAAGGCGTTAAAGGTAAACGTGCCAAAGATTGGAAACTGGTCGATGATGTTTTCAAAAATAGCGTTTTCGATGAAAAGGTTGTGGAACGCGCAAACGAATTTGTGGCTGCGTCTTCAAAATCTGAAGTAGATGCGGGCGTCAAATTGAACCCGCTACAACGACAGATTGATGAAAACGGAAACGTTACCTACAGCTGCGTCGAAGTAACCATTGATCGCGAAGGCCGCACTGCAACGGTTACCTTAAATGGTCCTGACCAGCCCGCGCCCAAAACGATGGACGATTTCCAAGCGCAAGGCGATCAAGCCTATCTGTTGCGCCTCGCAAGAGAATTTGAGGATGCTATCCTTCATCTGCGCCTGAACGAAATGGACATCGGCTTGTGGGTCATTCGCACCCAAGGCGATCCCGAATTGTTATTGCAACACGAAGAGCTGCTGGCAGAGAACGCGGACCATTGGCTTGCGAACGAAGTGCGCCATTATTGGAAACGCACGTTGAAGCGGGTTGATGTCACCTCTCGCTCGCTCATGGCACAGGTGGAACATGGATCATGTTTTGCGGGTGTTTTAGCGGAATTGCTATGGGCTGTTGATCGCAGTTACATGATGGAAGATGAATTTGAGGGGGATAATCGCCCGATCGCCACAATTACATTATCGAATGATAATTTTGGCACCTATCCGATGGGTAACGGACTAAGCCGCTTGGAAACCCGCTTTTTGGATGAAGCAGAACGCATAGAAGCGCTGAAAACCCACATCGGTGAACCGATGCAGGCCGACGACGCAAGCGAACACGGTCTTGTCACGATGATATTAGACGATATCGATTGGGAGGATGAAATCCGCATCTTCCTAGAAGAACGCGCAAGCTTTTCTCCTGACGCGATGACCGGGATGGAGGCAAATTTACGCTTTGCAGGCCCGGAAACCATGGAAACGCGCATTTTTGGTCGCCTAACAGCGTGGCAAAACTGGATATTCAATCGCCCCAATGCAGTCGGTGAAGACGGCGCATTGCAGCGATACGGAACTGGACTACGTGGAAACTACAACATGGAACGGGTCTGAGACCCCTGAAATTGATTTCGGAGTAAGAAATGCTTGATCTAATCAACGTAAGTTACGACACACAAATTCCAAACAATGTTGGTCTTAGCCAAGATCGCAAAGTTTTAAAGGCGCTTGAAAAATGGCACCCAGGCTACTTGGATTGGTGGAACCGCCTGATCCCCCAAAATTTCCAAGAATCCATGGTGTATTTGCGCACTGCCGTCTCCGTCGATCCCAAAGGATGGGCAAAGTTTGATTATGTCAAAATGCCTGAATACCGCTGGGGTGTTTTGTTGGCACCACAAGCAGAGGGCCGTTTGATCCCATGCGGCGAACACGCTGGCCAGCCTGCCTGGCAAGAGGTTCCAGGTGAATACCGTAACATGTTGAAGCGCCTGATCGTCATTCAGGGCGATACCGAGCCTGGATCGGTTGAACAGCAACGCTTTTTGGGGCTAACCGCGCCATCGCTATACGACATGCGCAACTTGTTCCAAGTGAACGTAGAAGAAGGCCGCCACCTGTGGGCGATGGTTTATTTGTTGCAGAAGTATTTCGGTAAGGATGGCCGCGAGGAAGCAGATGAAATGCTGATCCGCTCATCAGGTTCTGACGAAGCCCCACGCATGCTGGGCGCCTTTAACGAGGAAACGCCAGATTGGTTATCGTTCTTTATGTTCACATATTTCACTGACCGCGATGGCAAAATGCAGCTGGAGTCATTGGCGCAATCGGGCTTTGACCCACTCAGCCGCACCTGCCGTTTCATGTTAACCGAAGAAGCACACCACATGTTCGTCGGTGAAACGGGTGTGGGACGTATTATTCAACGTACATGCGAAGCGATGAATGAAGCAGGCATCACAGACCCATATGCGATCGGACGTATTCGTGACCTTGGTGTTATCGACCTGCCGACTATCCAGAAAAAGCTAAACCTGCATTACACGCTTTCACTGGATCTATTTGGTCAAGAAGTTTCGACAAATGCCGCCAACGCCTTTAACGCTGGGATCAAGGGGCGGTATATGGAACATCGCATTGACGACGATCACCAACTACAAAGCGACACTTATGGTGTGAAGAGCATTGTAAACGGTGCCATCGTGGATCAGGAAGTTCCTGCGCTGACCGCAATCAATATGCGTCTGCGTGACGACTATGTGCGTGATGCATCTGGTGGCGTGGGGCGCTGGAATAAGATCATTCAAAAGACCGGGATCGAATTCCAATTGTCCTTGCCGCACGAGGCATTTCATCGTCAAATCGGTATCTTTGCTTCGATCAAGGCAAACCCAGAAGGCAATATCATTTCAGATTCTGAGTGGAACGCGAATGTCGATAAATGGCTGCCAACCAAAGAAGACGGTGCATTTATTCAATCGCTTATGGTGCCATGTTATGAACCTGGAAAATTCGCAGGCTGGATCGCGCCACCCAAGGTTGGGATCGATAATAAACCAGGCGACTTTGAGTATGTAAAACTGCATATGGCCTAATGCTTTGGGCGGGGGACCACCCCCGCCTTTCTATCTTTTGATCCTTGTTCCCAAAGGTTGCGCTATGACAAAACCAATCCGACAGCACCTAATTGACCCTGAAATCTGTATTCGATGCTACACATGTGAGATGACCTGCCCAATTCAGGCAATCCACCACAATGATGACAATGTCGTGGTCGATGCTGAGGCCTGTAATTTTTGTATGGATTGCATTCCCGTTTGCCCCACCGGATCTATTGATGAATGGCGCGTCGTACATGAACCATATTCTATGGAAGAACAATTTGAATGGATGGAGCTGCCAGAACAAGAGGACATCCAAGAAAGTGCCGATAACCCGTCGGATGAAGCAATTGATGATGCCGTCGCAGCACTTTTAGCCGAGGCACACAAAGGCTCAGGCGGTCGACCCGTTGCACCAAAATCTGCGGCAAAGCCATCAATCAATCTGCATAACCTTGGGAAACCCGCTGTTGCAAAAGTCACTGGCAACATTTCGTTAACCAATGATCCCGACCATGACGTGCGTCATATTATTTTGGATCTTGGCCAAACACCGTTCCCGGTGCTTGAGGGGCAATCCATCGGGGTTATCGCGCCCGGGACAAACGATGCAGGCCAAGATCACCTGCCCCGTCTCTACTCCGTATCTTCACCACGTGATGGTGAACGTCAAAATTATAACAACCTATCCCTTACCGTAAAGCGTGAAGCGAACGGTGTATGCTCTAACTACCTTTGTGACCTATCGGTAGGTGATGAAGTACGCGTCACTGGACCGTTTGGTGCAACTTTCCTATTGCCCGATGATCCAAATGCACGTTTGTTGATGATCTGCACAGGTACTGGGTCCGCACCGATGCGCGCGTTTACAATGCGTCGTCAACGCGCAATTGGTGAAAAATCTGGCGGCATGGTTATGTTTTTTGGTGCAAGAACAGCCGACAGCCTGCCGTATTTTGGGCCGCTGAAAAAGGTACCAGAAAATATTCTAGAGCAGCATCTGGTTTTTTCCCGCGATGGTGAAAAGGAATACGTTCAAGACCGCATGATGAAAGAAGAACATCGTGTTGCCGAGATGCTGAATGATCCCAATACGCACATATATATTTGTGGTTTGCGCGGTATGGAGGAAGGAGTAAACTTTGCTCTTACCAACATTGCAGAAAGCATTGGCCAACAATGGACCACTTTGCGAGATGTCATGCGGGACGAAGGGCGTTTTCACGTAGAGACTTACTAATGACTGATCAGGTGGTATTCACTCACGAAATTCGGGTGGGGTGGGGCGACTGTGATCCAGCCAAAATCGTGTATACAGGTAAGCTTCCTGCAATGGCGTTGGACGCGATCAACGCCTGGTGGGAAGAGCATTTGGGCCACGGCTGGTACCAAATGGAACTAGACGACAACCTGGGAACGCCATTTGTTCAACTGCAAATGAACTTTGAAAGCCCCGTTACACCACGGGCCAGATTGATTTGTCATGTATGGCCAGTAAAATTGGGGAACACTTCGATCACTTTTCGCGTCGATGGATTTCAAGATGGAAAACGGTGCTTTTCGTTTAGATCTGTCAGTGTATTTATTGTCGCTGATGAATTCAAGAAATGCGCTCCTCCGAAAAGTGTCAAAGACCTGATAACGCCTTTATTGGGTCCTGATTGGAGTGACGAACACAGGGGCGCCTGATGAGTGAAATTGAACCCAAAGCAGACTTATTGGCACAGGTTGGCCTGCGTATCCTAAAGGCGCGCACTAAGGCGGGAATTTCACGACGATTACTATCAGAAAAATCAGGTGTTTCACCACGTTACATCGCACAAATGGAAGCGGGCGCAGGTAACACCTCGATTGCGCTGCTGCAAAAAGTGGCAACAGCACTCGAAATGGGAATTGAATGGTTTTTTTGGCCTGAAGATCCATGGTTGTCGGAATTTCCAGCATTAACAAATAACTTTCGCGCGGCAGATGACACCAAACGCACACGCGCCTTACGCATTCTACGAAGCGCCCAAGAAGGGGAACATAAATCTAACCGCGTATGCCTTATTGGGCTGCGTGGTGCGGGTAAATCAACCCTTGGGCAGATGGTAGCAGAAGATTTGGAGGTACCTTTCATCGAACTGAACGCGGTAATTGCTAAGGAAGGCGGAATGCCCATTTCCGAGATCATCGCACTATATGGAGAAAATGGATACCGTCAGCTTGAGGCAGACGCGCTTGAAGCTTTGATTGCAGATCATGATCGGGTCGTTGTCGCTGCATCTGGTGGGATTGTTGACAATTTGGAAACCTATCAAATGCTGAACGCAAATTTTCATTGCATCTGGCTGACCGCCTCTCCAGATGACCATATGAAGCGTGTTTTGGCCCAAGGCGACACGCGGCCCGTGATCGGAGAGGGGCAGGCAATGCAGAAATTGCGTGGATTGCTGGCAAGTCGTGAAAAATTATATGCGATGTCCGACTATAAGCTGGATACATCGCATAAACCGCTGGAAAAAACTGCAGCCCAACTCATTAAACTCATCCAATCTGAGCATCTTCTTGGATAACGAAGTAAGGAACGAACATGGCGCTTAACTTTAATCATGATGGTCGGACCGGGTATGTGGAATTAAACAATCCACCCGTCAACGCAATAAACGCCGCGATGCGCCAAGGACTTTTGGATGCCGTAAGATCAGCAGAAAAACTGAATCTAGAACGTGTCATTGTATCTGGTTTAGGTCGTGCATTTGCAGCGGGTGCAGATGCAAAAGAATTTGATGGCGACCCGATCGAACCACACTTACCAGATGTTTTGGACGCCATCGATCAAAGCTTTGTTCCGTGGATCGCGGCGATAAACGGGATCGCCTTGGGCGGAGGGGCTGAAATCGCATTGGCGTGTCGGATGCGGATCATGCACCCCAAGGCGCAGATTGGATTTCCCGAGGTCAGTTTGGGCGTTATTCCAGGTGCTGGCGGCACGCAAAGATTGCCCCGATTAATTGATCTGGAAACCGCTCTGGACATGATATGCTTTGGCAAACCGATCAGCGCGATGACGGCCCAATCAATTGGTTTAATCCAAGATATCGACGACGATGTAACCGAAGCGGCATATTTGGTTAACACCGAGGATTTGCTGTGCCGCGTACCAACATGGGAATTACCGTTCCCAGATTGGGACCAAGACATCGCCGAGAAAATCACCCAAAAAATAGATGAACGCATGGTGGGCCAAAATGCTCCTAAACGTGCGCTGGAAATAGCAAAACTTGGTTCTGAATTACCGTTTGAAACCGCCATGCAACATGAACGCAATGCGTTTCTAACCCTTCGAACCGAACCCCAGGCACGTGCATTGCGACATATGTTTTTCGCAGAGCGCGCCGCAAAACTACCAATCAAGATGGAAAACCAACCCGCTGACATAACAAAGATCGGCGTTGTTGGTGGAGGCACAATGGGCGCAGGGATTGCATATGCCTGCATTTCGGCAGGATATTCAGTAGTCCTATTGGAAGAAGATACTGATGGTATCGAACGCGCACGTCAAAATGTTGGACGCCTGATCCAAGCTGGCGTTGCACGTGGCATCCTTGATGAAGCCAAAAAACTGGCCCTTGAGGCCAGTATCACATATTCACATGACTATGCTTCGACAGCCGATATTGATCTGATGATCGAGGCGGCGTTTGAAAATATGGACGTAAAGAAAAGCATTTTCGCACAATTAGATGCACATGTGCCTGAGCATGCAATATTGGCCACAAACACATCCTATCTAGATGTCAATGAAATCGCAGACAGCACGAAAAACCCCTCTCGGGTCGTTGGTTTACACTTCTTTGCGCCTGCACACATCATGCGATTATTAGAAGTTGTCCACGGCGAGGCTACATCGGATCGCACATTGTCCACGGCCTATGCGATTGCGAAAAAGCTCCGCAAGGTTCCCGTTCTCGCTGGTGTTTGCGATGGGTTCATCGGTAATCGCATCCTTGCCCGTTACCGTGAGGCCGCAGATACCATTTTAATGGACGGATCGACACCTTGGGATGTGGACGAGGCCATGGTGAACTTTGGCTATGCCATGGGTCCATACGAGGCGCAGGATTTGTCAGGGTTAGACATTGCCTATGCAAATCGCCGCCGTCAGGATGCCACCCGTGATCCAAACCGTCGCTATATCCCCATCAGTGATCGAATGGTGGATGAAGGCCGATTAGGGAAAAAGGTGGGCGTGGGTTGGTATCGATACCCCGGAGGCAAAGGCCGCGTTGATGACCCCCTGATCGAGGATTTGATACGCGAAGAAGCACATTTTGCTAAAGTTACGCGGACAGAGATTTCTGAAGCAGAGATACAAGAACAGCTGCTACTCGCCATGATCAATGAAGCCTCTGATATCTTGGGCGAAGGAATTGCACATTCCGCCGCTGAAATCGATCTGGTTTCGGTGCTGGGATATGGCTTTCCACGATGGCGTGGTGGGTTGATGCATTACGCCGACGAACTGGGTGTTCCAAACATTGTTAATCGGATAACCAAACTAGCAGAAACGGATCAAGTCGCATGGAAACTCTCGGACGTGCTGCGACATTGCGAACGGACAGGCACAAAACTGTCTGAATACCACCTAAACCGTATCGACAGTTAAATCACCTTTTAGCGCATCATCAATTGCGGTTTGACCAAAGTGCAGGCCGCATTCGTACATACCGAACAAAAATTCCTGATTGGCGTTGGTGTTCAATCCTTTTTGAATACCTTCGCCAATAACGAAATCTTCATCAAATACGATCCGAATTAGTTCGTAATTTTTGTTCCAATACCGCTCTGCTTTTTCTGTTTTTGGCGCTTCTGGAATCAGCATCATACACTGAAATTTACACGTTCCCTGCCCCGTTGGGATAATTGTGTGGACGTAAACATGATCCGTCATCACTTGAACAAAGTTTGCGGGGAACAAATAATTCTGCGTCATATAGTGTGGGCGATAATCCCACTCTGCCTCGGGTTTTTCGCGCAATTCTTCGATCGATGGCAATGGAACTGCGTGACGAACATGCGGATAAAAATTCATGTGGACACTTTGATTGTCCAAGTAACTGGAACACGCAGTGTCACGGTGCGCAGAGCAGAAATGATAGCTTTCCTGAAACCCTTCCAAGGCCAAGCGCCAGCTCATGTTGCGCTCAAGCGACCATTTTTTGAAGACGACGTGACCGCCTAAATCCAATCCGTTTAGTTGTTCACGCATTGGGGCAGTCCAAGCGTCAAAATCAATCGTTTGTTCGGTTTTGGATGGCACCACCCAGATCATTCCGAATTCTTCAAAGGCAGGTAATTCGACGAGTCCAAGTTTGGATTTATCCAGATCACCAAAACCAAATGGCTGTGGTAGGCCACGCAAATTACCATTCAGATCAAATGTCCAGCTGTGATAAGGGCAGGAAAACGTACGCGCCTTACCGCATGCCTTATCCTCAACCCGCGCACCACGGTGGCGGCAGACATTTAGAAACGATTTGACTTGTCCATCATTGTTGCGTGTTACCAAAATTGGAGCCTGCAGATCATCATAGGTCAGGAAACTTCCCGCTTCTGGTAGATCGCTGGAATGGGCTATTATGATGGGGAAGTTTTTAAATAATATGTCCATTTCAGCCCCAAGCTGATTTGGATCATTGTATTTGGCAACCGGATTATGCATCACGTCATCCAGCATATGGGTTGTCCCATTTGCTTTGTGATCAAGTGTCTCTTTTATAATCTGGCGTTCTTCTTCGCTGATCAACGTGCAACCTCATCTGATACTCATCGTCATATTATTATGAAGTATAACTAAAAACAACTATACTGAGGCATACTAGGTTGAAGATGAATACTGACGTACTAATGTTTCCACCACGTCAGCTACACTTTCGGGTTCGTTCACCAATCCCACTCCTTGGCCTGCGCTCCACACATGTTTCCACGCCTTTGTTCCCGCGTGCATATCTTGAGAAAAATCAATTTTTGCCACCGCTTTCATAGCCTCTTCCGTCAAACCAGCCGCCTCAACACTTGCCCGCATCCAATTGCCCAATGCACCTGTGATCGCACGCGATGCAATCAGGTCTTCCATTTGGCTGTCCCAAACCATTTGACGGTAATCATCATTAATCAAAGATTCTTTGCATGCCAAAAAGCGGGTTCCAAGGTAGGCAAAATCAACTCCCAAGGCCTCAACCGCTTTGATCCCACGACCAGTCCCAATACCACCCCCCACAATAATTGGACCGTCGAAAAATGTACGCACCTCTTCCACAAACGGGATCATGGCGTATTCCCCGGTATGCCCACCCGCGCCCGCACATATTAGGACCAGTCCATCTGCACCCTTTTCAATCGCCTTCCGCGCGAATTTTGGGGAATTCACATCGGCAAAAACCAATCCACCATAACCATGAACGACGTCCGCAACCCGATGCGGGCCGCCCAGCGCAGTGATAACCAACTCTGGTTGATATTGGCGCACCAAATCAAGCTCTGCGTCAAAGCGTCCATAACTGTTATGCGTAATCATGTTCAACGCCCATGGTGCATCCGCTTTTGTGATCGACGTCGCAATTTGATCTAACCATCTAACCAATTGTTCTTCCGTGCGCGCATTTGTGGCAGGAAACGTGCCTAAAACACCCGATTTACAGGCGGAAACTACCATATCAGGTCCCGTGACCAAAAACATAGGCGCACAAATTGCCGGCAAACGTAGGCGGGATTTGATTGAAGCTATGCGCTGAGATGTGGATGAAGTCATCTTGGTCATGAAATGTTGGTTTCCCGTTCGTTGGTAATGTGTTCGATAAGAACGATATCAGTCTGCAACAAATTCTTAATATAATTCAACGCGCTTTCGCAGAGGACGACGTAAAGATAATCAGCGCGACCCATATCAATGGAAAGGCCACTTTCTTCGCCCATCCGAATTCTTCCCCAAACACGAAAACAGCGACCAAGAATATCAGCGTTGGCGCGATATACTGCAACATCGCAATGGTCGAAAGCTTTAACAATTTCGCGCCATTTGCATAAACAATCAATGGAACCGCTGTGACCACGCCGCAACCCACCAACAAGAGGGTTGTAGATACGTTAATTGATACAAAATGATTTTCGCCCATGGCGGACAGATATGACAAATACAAAATCGCAAGAGGGCAAAGCAACAAAACCTCAAGCAAAAAACCCTGATTAGGCCCGATTGGTAATGACCGTTTGAACAGGGCGTAAAAACCCCATGAGATAGTCAAAATAAGGGACAACCAAGGCAAAGAGCCAACTTCATATGTCAAAATAGCCACGGCCAGTAAGGTTAGGAAAATTGCGATCCACTGACGTTGTGTCAGTTTTTCTCCCAACAAAGCAAAGCCCAGAAAAACACTGAAAAGCGGATTAATATAATATCCCAGAGCCGCGTCTAAGGCGCGATCCGTGGCAATTGCATAAACGTAGGTTAACCAATTTACAGAAATCAGCGTGGCTGTCAGTAGCGCCATACCCATAACGCGTTTCGATCGAAGTGCATTTTTTAAATCAGACGTTCTGCGCAAAGCAACCAATACAATCATCGCAACAGGTACAGACCAAATAACACGGTGTGCCACCACTTCTGCCGCAGGGACGTGCGAAAGTGCTTTCATATATATTGGAAGGAAGCCCCACAGAAGGTATGCAACAATAGCAAAGGCGAAACCTTTGGGATGATCAACCTTGTCTATGGACATAAGTAGGCTCTTTCATTTGGATCAGCGGGATCGATTGGGGCGCAGTATCGTAAGAAAAAGCTCTTTTGAGCTGACTACAGCACCCCCAACGATGAACACACAACCCCAGAACACACTCCAAGTCAACGCACCCATGCCGAATGCAATCAAGACAATTGTTGAGATTAAAGGAGCAGCATAGGAAATGGCACCAAGAACCTGAATGTCTCCATGCTTCGTTCCATAATCCCATGCGAAAAAGGCCAAGCCCACGGGAAACAACCCCAGACCGATCACGGCCAACCATTCAGTCGTATTCGCCGGCATGATCGTCTCTTCAAATACCAAATGCGCAAGGAATGAAAGTACCGCAACCACAATACAAAACGCACCCACCGTATCTGTGGGAACAGTTCCAAACCTGCGGTTCAAAACAGAATACCCAGACCAGGTAAACGCGCAGGCCAAGGCAAGGAAGTAACCAAAATATTCCGACCGATTTAGTTCCAAACTTGCCGAACCAGACACCAACACAACTGTCCCAACCAATCCAGAGATCGCACCAATCACGTGAAACCAACGCAGTTTTTCGCCGGGCAATAACGCCGAAAACACAACAATAAGCAAAGGCCACAAATATGCGATCAAACCCGCTTGGACGGGTGGGGCACTTTTCAAAGCGAGGAAGTATAAAAAGTGATAACCAAATAAGCCAACAACACCCAAAACCCACGCTCCAACGGGTTGGTGCAGGTGTGTAACAATGTCATCGCCGCGAATGATCCATTTGCCGATCATCAATAATCCACCAATGGAAAACGCAATTGCCGTTAACAAAAATGGCGGTACATCACCCGTAAGTGTTGTGAACAGGGCCAAAACACCCCACATCAGAACAGCGGTTGCACCAACAGCCGTGGCGCGTGTTCGCGATATAGTGGACATTAAAGTTTCCTACAAACCGATGGAAACGCCGTCTTGGATTACCGCAGGATCATACGCCTTGCGTGAAAAAACTTCACGCACCATTGGTTCAAAATATTCTAGCGGTTTGGTTGGATAATCTGGATCAAATGATGATTGATCCCAGCGTTCACAGAATTTTGCACATGTATCAAAGCATGGGTGATCACGGTAACGATCACGCGCATCTTTGTCCCAACCATAATGGTGTGCATAATATAACATCTGAAAAATACCGTGGTGTTCAATCACCCAAGAAACTTCCCAGCGGACAAAGGGGCGCACAACTTCTGCGGAAAACCTGTCGTGGTTTTGGGGGGCCAATCCATCACCAATATCATGCAGCAATGCGCCAACAATCCAATCGATATCTACGCCGTCTTCCTCTGCACGCGTTGCAGATTGCAATCCATGTTGAAGTCGAGTGATTTTGTACCCTTCAAGCGTTGTTTCACCATGGCGACGCAATTCATCCATGACACGATCCGCTGTCATGGCCAGATATGGTTTTTCCAATTCATGAAGAAGTTCATATTCTTCCTTGGTGCCATCTTTCATCTGGGTGAATGAAACAGTTTTATTTTGAATTGTCATATCGCTCTCCCTTGGCTTAAGTGGCTGAGTACAGCCCTACATCAGTTGATGCACCCGCCGCAAGCGTTGCAGATTGATCTGCCAACACCTGATCATAAAATGCCAGGTCGCTTGCATCAAACAGGCCACGTGGTCCTGCAACGTTGATCCAACCGCGCCTTGCATCACATCCGCGAACCAACATGGCATAATCATTTCCAGGTGCCTCGTGCCGAACCTCTGGCGTGACATACCGTATGGCAAGCCCAATGCGTCGATCATCTGACATATTCGGCCCAGATGCGTGAAAGCAGCGACCATGATGCAACGACATTTCGCCCGGACGGAGTGCACCGTGAACCGCATCATTTTCGTTGATACCTGCAATCTCTTGACCGCGGGATAGCAGATTGTTGTCATCGTAGGTATCGTGGTGGGAAACGATTGGATTGCGGTGGCTGCCAGGAATAAAACGCATGCACCCAGCCCGAACCGATACATCACTTAGCGCGACCCAGGCTGTGACTTCATCATCCGTCTCGCCCATACCCCAGTACGTAATATCCTGATGCCACGATACCGTTTTAGTCGTTTGTGCTTCTTTGATGAATAGCTCAACCGACCAAACCAACAGATTTGGACCCAAAATTGTCTCGACCGCGTTCAGAATTTTGGGCGTCCGTGCCAAATCAGCAAGCAGCGGGATGACCAAATGACCGTTCACGCGAAAGAACTGATTTAAATCTTTAGTATCTGTTGGCTTTGAATATTGGGCCTCTAACGCTTCAATTTCGCCCCGTATCTCGGCAACAGATTGCGCCGAAAACACTGGAATGCCCGCCACAAAACCGTTTTTGCGATATGCTTCATATGAATTTGAATCAAGACCCATGCCAACGCTCCTACACTGCTAGAGGGATGTTCGCACAGTCCCTCTCCGCAGATACACGAGGTTTGCGACGCGAGTATTCAGTCTGCGACGCAAAATTTTCTTAGTTGCCTGAAAACGCTGCCGCAGCCCCAAACAACACCACAAGAAGCGATACTCGCACGGTCCACGCATAAACCGCCATGAGGCCCGCCCGCGGCGGAGTGCCAGCCCGCATTGAGCGCAAGGTTTCAAGATTTGCACCAAGCGAACAAATCAAAATCAATGTGGCACCCGTCAATTTCACATGAAACGCGCCAGAGGACGGCAAGTTGCCGTAGATCATCCCGCTTAACAAATAGCCTGTGATCCACAGCACCAGCACCGCAATAAGCGCGAGTACTCCCATCATCCGAATACTTTGTACCACCTCAACCGAGGGGCGCTGCCCATTGCGTTTATGAACATGTTGAAGCACCCATCCGCCAACCCCAAGGCCGCCTGCCGCCCACAGCGATATAAAGTGAAGTGTTTTTAGAAAAACCAGCATGTCGTCCCCTTACAAAAACGCATCCAACCTATCTTACACTGTGGGAAAGGTTAGCGGTGTGTCCAGATAAACTTTGGATTGACTGACAAAACTGCTGATCACATATTTGATGAAATCAGGAGGCGAATAATGGACGGTCAAAATTTACTTTATTGGCAGGAACGAATTGACCTTGCCGCAGCATTTCGTTGGGCTGCGCGTCTGAACATGCACGAGGCAGTTGCAAACCACTTTAGCCTGTCAGTGAATGACGATGGTACCCAATTTCTGATGAACCCCAATCAAAAACATTTCAGCCGCATCAAAGCGTCCGATATGTTGCTGTTAGATGCAAATGATCCGGACACCATGAACAAACCCGGCGCACCTGATCCGACAGCGTGGGGATTGCATGGTTCGGTTCATCGTAAATGTCCACATGCAAAATGCGTTATGCACGTGCATTCAATCCACGCAACCGTTCTCGCATCCCTTGCGGATAGTAGGTTGCCACCAATCGATCAAAATACAGCTATTTTTTACGAGCGATATGTCATCGACGAAGGCTTTGGAGGATTGGCCTTTGAAGATGAGGGCATGCGATGCGCAGGGATGCTTCAGGACCCAAAAATTAAGGTCATGATTATGGGAAATCACGGTGTTTTGGTCTTGGGCAAGGACATCGCAGATACATTTAATCGCCTATATTACTTTGAAAGGGCCGCAGAAACATACATTCGCGCACTGCAAACGGGTCAACCGCTTCGGGAACTGCCCCATGATATCGCAGCAAAAACAGCTGCCGAACTTGACGATTATCCAGACCAAGCGGAACGTCATTTTTCTGAACTCAAAGCAATATTGGATGAAGAAGGCAGCAACTACAGCTCCTGATTATATTGCATTTAAAATGTACAAATTCCCCAACATCGTGCATCACCCGTTCTGGAACTAGGGGAACAGAACGTTGGATCATGCATTTTCACTCAATCGCAGGCTCTTGGCCGAAGGTTTGGGCACCCTGCTGTTGGTCGCAACCGTCGTTGGATCAGGCATCATGGCAGACGCCCTATCGAATGATGTGGCTATATCGCTCCTTGGAAACACCATAGCGACAGGCACAATCTTGTTCGTGCTGATCACGATTTTTGGCCCTGTATCAGGTGCACATTTTAACCCTGCAGTTTCATTTGTATTTTATCTGCGCGGTGATTTAGCGGGGGGAATGACCCTGTTGTATATGATAGTACAGGTTTGTGGCGGCATATTGGGTACATGGGCCGCGCACGCGATGTTTGAGGTGCCAATTCTACAAATATCGACTGTCGACCGCAGTGGATTTGGGAATTGTATCAGTGAAATTATTGCGACCTTTGGGTTGGTGTTTGTGATTTTCACCGCAATTTCACAGAATTCGAAATCTATTCCGATGTTGGTCGGGCTGTATATTTCGGCTGCCTATTGGTTCACTGCGTCAACATCGTTCGCCAACCCTGCAGTTGCGATTGCACGTTCTATATCAGATACGTTTGCGGGAATACGCCCGATCGAATTATTGATGTTTATCCCGGCTGAACTCTGCGGCGCCTATGTGGCGTTCATTCTTGTTCGCTGGCTGTATCGCGGTCAGAAATAAGGTTTTGCAACCACTGAAGTGACGTATCCGCAGGCCCATCAGGTCGGTATTCAGCGCCACAAAAACCGTTCCAATGTGCATCCAAGAATTTGAAAACTTTATCAAAGTCTAAATCGCCATCATCAGGCGGTCCACGATCTGGTACTGATGCAAATTGAACATGACCCACAAAGTTTAACGCAGCCTGAAATCTTGTTATTGCGCTGCCTTGCTGGCGTTCAACATGATAAAAATCAAACATCAATTTCAGATCGGGCGAACCAATTTCATTGATAATATCAATCGCCTGATCAACAGTTTTCAAGAAATACTCTGGCACGTCATAGGAATTAATTGGTTCAATCAATATCTGGACACCCAAACCCTGTGTAATATCCAACGCATATTCAAGATTTTCGACAAAGGTTTCATGGGCGTCCGGGCCTGATGCCTTGCCCGCCATGACGTGGATAAATTTCGCGTTAAGTACATCCGCCTGATCAACTGCTAAATCAATCGCAGCTTTGGCCTCACCTCTACGGTCTGGCATCGCGCACAGGCCAAAATCGCCATTCTGTTTCGTTCCAGGCACAGTGTTTAACGAAAGCAATGGCAGGTGTGTGGACGTAAGTGCGGATTTGATTTTTGAAATGTCTGCGGGATCGGGCCAGTGCATCTCGATACCATGAAACCCCGCTTCGACAGCGCGCTGAATTGCATGGTCAATCGGCAGCTCGGTCCACAAAAATCCAAGATTTGCCGAAAATTGCAGCCTACTCATTACATCCATTGAACGCCCGAACGTTCCAAACTTCGGATCATCGCATCCCAAGTGACGTTTACATAATCATGCGGACCTTCATCAGGTACAGCGGTGTATTTGGTAAGTGACTCTATTGCGTCCTGATCTGGAATAATCGGCTCTGTTGAGGCGCTTAAAACATCCACTTGGATTTTGCAGGCGGCTTCTAGGATGTAGAGATAATAGAACGCCTCCGCGACGGTGCGCCCTGCGGCAAGCAAACCATGATTGTGCATGATCATAAGCCATTTATCACCCAAATCACACGCTAATCTGCGACATTCCTCTGCGCTGTCAGGTGCATAAGCGTACGGATGATAACAAGTTAACCCCAAAATTTCCATCGCGTGCTGCGACAATGGCAACAAACCCTCGCCCATCGCAGACACCGCCGCACCAGCCCGCGTGTGACTGTGCAATGCCACGTTCACATCTGGTCGCGCGCCCAAAATTGCGGTGTGAATGGCATGACCAGCCTGATTGTATGGGTAATCCCCCTGAACAACATTTCCGTCGAAATCGACCTTAATCAGGTTGGACGCCGTGATTTCGTCAAACAACAGACCGTAGGGATTGATCAAATACTGATCCGTTGTCCCCGGTACCCGCGCACTTAGGTGGGTAAAGATTAAATCAGTCCACCCAAATTTGACAAACAGGCGATAGCATGCCGCCAAGTCGCAGCGCACCTGCCATTCTTCGTCTGTAATGTTCTCAGGTCTCGACATACCTTTAAAGCGTTATCCAACGCCCCTCATCGCTTGAATCTTGGATGGCTTGGATCGCTGTTTCAAACAAAAGGCCGTCCTTAAAGTTTGGATAGGCATGATCGTCTTCAAGGATTGCTTTCACAAATGCACCAACCTCGATGATTTTCATTTCGTTGAAGCCAACATGATGCCCAGGTGCTGGGCAGAAATTACCAAAGAATGGGTGATATGGTCCAATCAAAACAGTTTTATATCCGTTGGTGGACATTTCGGAATTACCGTCCATTTCGAACAGTTGGAATTCGCCCATCCGTTCCTGATCAAATTTAATCGCACCTTTGGTTCCTGTGATTTCAAAGCCAAGGTTCATTTTGTGACCCTGACCCAACCACGATGTGTGCATGGTGAACAAAGCGCCGCTTTCGAATGTACCAAGTGCGGAAAATTGATCATCCGTTTCAACCTGACGCATTTCACCCGTGGATGAATCGGGGCGTTCGGTGTGAATGGTTTGCAATCGACTGACCACCTCTTTGAACGGACCACATAGCCAGATTGCCATGCTGATCAAGTGGCTGCCCATATCACCCAGCGCACCTTTACCACCACCCTTTTTGGTCAAACGCCAAGAATGCGGAACATTCGGGTCGCACATGAAATCTTCTAAATAGATACCGTTAAAGTGGGTGATTTCACCGATACGCCCCGATGCAATCAGATCTTTGATCGCAAGAAGGCTTGGGCTTTTCATGTAGTTATATCCAAGCATGGTTTTGACACCATATTCTTGCGCAACCGACACCATTGCCCGCGCATCCGCCATCGATGTCGCCATTGGTTTTTCGCACCAAATGTGTTTTCCGGATTTCGCAGCCGCCTCGGCCATTTCCCAGTGAGTGAAATTCGGCGTACAGATACTTACCACATCAATATCATCCGCTTCGCAGACTTCGCGCCAATCACCCGTAACACGTTGAAAATCAAAACGGTTTGCGTGCAGATCACGCGTGTCTTCGTCCGTGTCAAACAGGGCAACCAATTCAACATCAATAGGCCAATTGAATGTTGCCTTGCCCCGCTGCCAGGCCTGCGTATGCGTTCCACCCATGAAACCCATGCCCAAAACGCCAACGCGTAATTTTTCCAGTCCAATTTTATTTTCGGGCTGCCCCGCAATGTGAATTTCACGTTTCATGTGTAATCTCTAACCCTGCTGTTGCACAAACATCTAAGATGTTTTGATAGCCTTTTTGTGAATATTCGTATGGTGGCGCCTTGGCTGGGTCTTGTTCTGCCTCAACAACAATCCAACCCTTATAATCTGCTGCCTTAAGTTTTTTCGCAACGGATAAGAAATCGATGCATCCATCACCCGGAACAGTAAATGCACCCGCGATCACGGCTTCAAGGAAGCTGCGGTTATTTTCACGAACATCTTTTACGATTTCGGGACGGATATCCTTGAAATGTACGTGATGGACACGGTCCATCCACCGATCCATAGTACGTGAAATATCACCACCCCCGAATAGTAAATGGCCCGTATCAAAACACAGGTTAACTTCAGAGCCTGAAAATTCCATCAACCAATTTACATCATCTTCGCTTTCGATCATGGACCCCATGTGGTGGTGATAGGCCATCGGCATGCCACGATCTTGCATCCATTTCGCAACCTCGGTCAATTTTTCGGCGTAGGCTTTAATTTCATCTCGCGTTAACTGCGGACGGTCATTGACGGGAACGTCAATCATACCCTGCACCGTGTTTGAACATTCGGCAAAGACGATACAGGGTGCATTCAATGCTATAAATTGATCAACCTGCTGCTGAACGGCGTCGCATTCTTCGGACGCGGTGTTGTTCAGCAAATTACCACTGCACCAGCCGCCGCACAGTCCAATATCGTATTTTTCCAAAAAGGCACGAAGACCGTCGGTATCATGCGGCATCCGCTGCCCACGTTCGACACCCGTGTATCCAATTTCACGCGACTCTTTTAGGGCCTGCTCCATCGTGAAATCTTTGGTCAAATCAGGCAAATCATCATTTTGCCAAGCAATTGGAGATATTCCAATTTTAACTGTCATGCGGTGATCCTTAGTAAATCGCGCGAAGCGCTGTTGCTGTGCATTGATAACGTCAGATGTGGCCAGATTTCTACTGAAATTTCATTGCAGAAAACATCACTGGTCACGGCGTTGATTTAGGGCATCAAGTAGATTTTCAAATTCCGAATTTTTCATGCCTTGATCAACTGCTTCCGTCAAAATTTGCGCCTGTGTTTTTGGCGCCAGACCACCTATGGGTGGGTCACTGTCTAGGTTGGTTGGAAACGAATAGCCTTCGGCGGTTGCTGAAATTGCGGCATGCTGCTGCGCTGGTGTCAACTGCGCGTCTTTCAATGATTGGAAAACCGCACGGCACATTGCGTCACGGTCAATGCTTTCCATCGCGCGACCAAAAGCAGAGGATACCTGAAGCAAATTGACCAAGCGTTGGATATCCGTGCTCTTATTTTCACCTGCAGCGTGAAAAATGGCAGGGCTAAAGAAAATGACATCGCCTTTGTTCAGTTCGAGTTGCACGTACTTCTTCTCAAAATACTCTTTGAAGTCATCTTGGTGGTACGCAAGGTATCCGTGCAGAAATCTCTGTGAAAACGGCAATAATTTGGTTGGGCCACTTTCAATAGGCATGTCACAATGCGCAATTCCCCCTTGTAACGTCAACACTGGGGACAATTCATGTACATGACACGGAAATTGCACCGATTTATCAACGCTTTGAAAACCGAGGTGATAGTCCCGATGCGCCGTTTGTGCCTGCCCACCAGGTCGGACCAAATTCACCTGTGCAGTCATCTGATAATGCGGACCAAGCCAGGCTTCGCACGCAGCATCAATAAATGGATTTGCGAAGTAATTCACATGCACATCAGGCGCATTCAAACAAAGTTTTTGCAATGAATTCCAAATACGATCATTCGCACCGGATGCCGCAAAATGATCTGCACCGGATTTTGCAGTTTGTTTTTCGTCAGCAATAATACGATGGAAAACATCGCTCGCGGCATCGATCACATCCGTATTATGATAAGCACCGCGCAAAACGATGACACCCGATAAAGCCATCAAAACCTTGGACCATTCCGCCATGATTTTGCGTCGTCCTTCGTCGGACTTGATGTTTTCGGCAAGCGCGGCGCAATCGTAAACTGGCACATTTGCGTTAATCACCGCAGAATGTGGCACATCTTTGGGGTCTAATTTTTGTGAACAAAGCGCTTTGAATGCATCCAAATTGCAATCTGAAGCGGATAAATAACCTTGCATAATATCACCCAATTCTGTTGTGGATTCATGATTAAGATCGCACAAATTCAGTGGACTTCAATTTCTAATTCATAAATTTTGCGTCCGCGAAGCATTTTTCGTTTGATAAGGCTGCGAACCTATCCCTTGACCCGAAATCGAACTCAAGGATAGCGTTCACCTAAAACGGAGTGGATATGAAAGCGTTTCTTGATTCCCGTCAAACAGAGCATGATCCAAAATATTTTATGAGTTCGGGTGCAATTGCACCAAATCCCGAACAACCCAAACGTGTTGAGATACTAAGCGCAGGCGCAAAGAATGCTGGATGTGTTTTAGCCGAACCAACAGACATGGGGATAGGTCACATCGCGAAAATCCATTCGCCCCAATATTTGACCTTTTTGGAAAATATACACGAACGCTGGACGCGCATTCCAGGTGGCGGCGAAGAGGTCGTTCCAAATATCCATCCCAGAGCACGCGAGGATGGCTATCCCCGTTCCGCAGTCGGTCAAGCGGGATATCATCAGGCGGATACGGCATGTCCAATCGCGGAACACACATGGAAATCAGCCTATTGGTCCGCGCAAAGTGCCCTGAACGGCGCTGATTTCATCGCCAAGGGTGGCCAAAATGCCTATGCCCTTTCGCGTCCCCCAGGGCATCACGCCTATGCAGATCAGGCAGGTGGATTTTGTTTTTTGAACAATTCGGCGATTGCAGCTGAGTATTTGTTGGCGAACGGAATGCGCCCAACGATACTGGATGTTGATGTGCATCATGGAAATGGAACACAGGGTATTTTTTATCGCCGCGACGATGTTCTGACCGTATCGTTACACGCCGACCCCGAACGGTTTTACCCATTTTTCTGGGGGTACGAACAGGAAAAGGGCGAAGGTCAGGGTTTGGGGTACAATCTAAACCTACCACTTGCACGGGGAACGGGAGACGATGATTTTCTGAATGCCCTGGATATTGGCCTTGCGCGTGCCCGAAACTTTGGCAGTGATATCATCGTTGTGGCACTTGGCCTAGATGCATCAATCGACGATCCGTTTGAAGGATTGGCCATTACCCAAGACGGATTTGAACGCATCGGCACGCGCATTGCTAGTCTTGGCCTGCCCTGCCTCATGGTGCAAGAGGGGGGTTATATCAGCGACAGTTTGGGGATCAACCTGACACGGTTTCTAACCGGGGTTCAAAGTTAACGCGATTACCAGCGACGCTCAAACCGACGGCGTAAAATCACAGCTAAGGTATTCATCGTTAACAAGAAAATCAGTAGGATAATAATACCGCCCCATGCCCGCTCAATAAATGCGGGATCGGCACGTTTGGCCCATTCGTAAATTTGTGCTGGCATCGCCGAATTCGGTGAAAACAGACCCTCGGCCACTGATCCTGGCATATTGGTTGCGATGTATCCGATCATCCCAATCAACAACAAGGGTGCACTTTCGCCAAGTGCCTGCGCCATACCAATAATTGTACCCGTCAAAATGCCTGGTGCTGCCAACGGCAGGACGTGATGGAACACCGTTTGCATCTTGGATGCACCCAAACCGAGAGCCGCACTACGAATGCTTGGGGGAACAGATTTTAATGATGCACGCGTTGAAATGATAATGGTCGGGATTGTCATCAGGGTCAGGACCAAACCACCAACAATTGGCGTTGATTGGGGCAATTCGACATAATTAATAAAGACTGCCAAACCCAGAATGCCGAATACAATTGATGGCACCGCCGCAAGGTTTGAAATGGTGATTTCAATGATATCCGTCACGATATTTTGCTTTGCAAATTCCTCAAGATAGATAGACGCTGCAACACCCAAGGGCAGTGATAGGCAGAGTACAACCAGCATAAGGTAAAGCGATCCTACCATCGCAACACCAATGCCTGCTGACTCTGGCCGCTGATCTGATGAGTCCGCGCCCAAAATGAAATCTAGATTAAATTTCTTTTCAATAACCCCAATTTCAACCAGTTTATCAGTCAGATCAAACTGCGCTGCGCTTGCAAATTTACTATTTTCGACACTCTCACGCGTATAGCGCCCCTTTAGATATCCGTCGATCCAACCATTCGTTAGAAAGCGAAATTCGACAGTCGTTCCAATAACAGAAGGATCGGCCAAAACATATTCGCGCATTTGTGCAGCCGCACTTTTTGAAATCATACCGCTTAGCGCTTTTTTCTTAAGGTCGGTTTCAATCCCGTTTTCCTTCAGTGCGTTCTGCATCGCGGTTGCCAGCAGGGGCGTATATCCAAATGTCGAAACCTTTTTAATATCGTCGATGTTTCGATTGCCTTTTTTATCAAGCTTCTTCTCCAGAAGCTCGACTTCCAACGTGATAAACGTCTGTTGAAACGCGCTTGTCCCGCGGTAAATGATCGTGGTGACCAGCACCAACAACATCAACAAACCAATGGCAATTGCGATAATTCCATAAAGGCGGAAACGCCCCTCTGCCGCATTGCGTTTCTTGGTACGCTCAGAAATATCGTAAAGAGAGCGTTTTGATGGGACGTCGTTCATCATTCGTATTGTTCCCGATATTTTCTGACGATGTATAGGGCAAGGACATTCAAGCACAGCGTGAGAACAAATAGGGTCAAACCCAAGGCAAACGCCACAAGCGTTTCTGGACTGTCAAACTCCAAATCACCCGTCAATTGGCTGACGATACGTGTTGTGATTGTTGTGAGCGCCTCAAGCGGATTGCCCGCAAACTTTGCCACCGCGCCTGCGCCCATCACAACGATCATTGTTTCACCGATGGCACGCGATGTCGCCAACAGGATCGCACCAATAATACCAGGAAGGGCCGCGGGTAAAATCACACTGCGAATTGTTTCGGATTGCGTAGCACCCAGACCGTATGAACCATCCCGCAATGATTGGGGAACTGCATTAATAATATCGTCAGAAAGGGAGGATACGAAGGGGATCAGCATCATTCCCATGACGACCCCTGCGGTTATGACGGAACGTGAATCCGACATCCACTCAACACCCAAAAACCCACCATCGCCAAAGAACATACGCAAAAACGGTCCGAACGTTGTAAGCGCGAACAATCCATAAACAATTGTTGGAATGCCCGCCAAGATTTCAAGTAATGGTTTCGCGACAGAGCGGACGGGTTTCGAAGCGTATTCTGACAAATAGATTGCCGCATAAAGACCAATCGGCACTGAGACCAAAAGCGCGACAAACGAGATGTAGAGCGTGCCCCACAAGAGCGGTAAAATTGACAACTGGCTACCATGACTAAATGACGGCGCCCAAACTAAGCCGAAAAAGAAATCGGTCCATTCATGCATGCTAAAGAAACGTGACGCTTCAAATACCATTGACAGAACGATCCCAACACTTGTGAAAATCGCCAGTGTCGCAGCGGACGCGAGGATCAACAAAACGATACGTTCAACTTGGTTCCGCGCACGGAAATCTTGCTTGGCCTGTAAAAATGCGGTTGCAAAACCAATAATCGAAACAAAGATAACCACCCAATTTCGGTATTGGTTACCATCGGTTTCAAGAACATAGCGCGTTTGCGCAGCGGACATGATTTCAGGACGAATGTCGCCCGACAGGAAAACATCAGCTTGCTTCAACGCTGCCTCAATCACGGTCAGGTCGTTGATGGTTGCCGATAATGCATCGCGGGACATCAAACCTATGGAAACAACCATTTTCAGGCCGTCACTCAGGCGTTGCACTTCGCTCATCAACAAATTCATATTCGCGTTTTCAGTAATCAATTCAGATGGGATTAACCCTGCCACATGATTTTCAATAAACAGCGACTGCAGATAGGTCCAAATCAGCAAGAGAATAAGAGCAGGGATCAGTGATAGTAACAGCCCATTTGTGCCATAATACTGCGGCAATGAATGAAGTTTTCTTTGATCGCCAGAAACGGACGATAAAGCCCGTGCACGTGACGCAAAAAACGAAACTGCTGAGATGATACAAATCGCATAAAGAAGAGTCACCAGCGTCATGTTTTTGCTCGCCCCATAATTACAAAAATGAGAAGCATGTGATTACATGCTTCTCATAGCGCGTATTACACGCGTTTAGTTGATTTCAGCAACCATTTCTTGTGTCGCTTCCAGCTCTGGGTCTGATACCAAGCCATACTCGGCCAATGGGCCATCAGGACCCGCAATTTCGTCAGAAACGAAAAATTCCAAATACTCTTTCATACCTGGTACCTGTGAAACGTGCGCGTTCTTTACGTAGAACTGCAATGGACGCGACACAGGATATTCACCAGATGCGATTGTTTCTGTTGATGGCTCAACACCGTTGATGTTCGCCGCATAAAGTTTGTCAGTGTTGTTCAGCAAGAATGAAAGGCCAAAGACGCCGATCCCTTCTGGGTTAGCATCCAGTGACGCCAATGTTTCTGTGTAATCACCGTCGATGTCGACTGATGCGCCATCTGTGCGCACTTTAAAGCATTCTTTTTCAGCTGCTTTTTTGTCACCACCATTTGCGGCAAAAACTTCGTCATAGGTTCCGACAGCCTTACAACCTGCCAACATCACTTTTGTTTCAAACACTTCACGTGTGCCATGCTTTGTGCCTGGAATGAATGCCTTGATCGCCAATGCAGGCAATGATGCATCAACATCTGCCCATGTGACAGCTTCAGATTTATCTGATAGCGCAAGGTAAATTTGTTCCGGGGTTAGATCTTCAAAACCTGTGTTCTCAAGACGTGTAGAGAATGTAATCCCGTCATAACCAATACGAACTTCGGTTACTTTGCCAACAGTCGCTTCACAAGTTGTCCATTGCTCTTCCTTCATCAATGATGATGAGTTCGCGATATCGATAGTGTTTAGGCCAACACCTTCACACATACGCTTGCGGCCTGCACCTGAGCCACCGCCTTCGACGATTGGTGTTGGGAAGTCAAAGTTCTCGCCGAATGCTTCTGCAACGATTGAAGCGTATGGAAGTACTGTTGATGAACCTGCGATGTGAACTTGGTCACGTGCTGCAGCTGTTGTTGCTGATACTGCTGCAACTGCGATTGCTGCGACTGTAGCTTTTACAAAAGACATATTATTCTCCTAAACGGTCTTTAACCTTGGAACGCATCCTGCGCTTTGCCCCTCGGGGTTTAAGAATGCTTTGTTATGCTTTTGCGACAGCTTTGTAACAGTTTTATGAACTCTGCGAATTTGCGGGAAAATTGATCGATTTCGCGTCTAAAATAAAAAAGCGCCCCAAAAGTTGGAGCGCTTTATCGCGAAAGTACTATGGATTATGCGAGGTCGAAACGATCCGCATTCATCACTTTGGCCCATGCCGCAACGAAATCAGTAACAAACATATGACCCGAATCTGCGCATGCATATTCTTCAGCAATGGCACGAAGCTGCGAATTTGAGCCAAAGACCAAATCAGCGCGTGTTGCCGTCCACTTGGTTTCTCCAGATGCACGATCCCGACCTGCAAAGTGGTTTCCTGTCTCATCTGTCGCTGACCATTCGGTCGCCATATCCAAAAGATTGACAAAGAAATCGTTTGACAATGCACCAGCACGATCGGTCAAGACACCTGCAGTTGAACCACCATGATTTGCGCCCATTGCGCGCATACCGCCAACCAAAACAGTCATCTCAGGCGCTGTCAGTGTCAAAAGTTGCGCACGATCCAACAACAACTCTTCAGTTGATGAAGTATATGCACCCTTTTGATAATTGCGGAAGCCATCCGCAATCGGTTCCAACACCGCAAAGCTGTCAACGTCGGTTTGTTCTTGCACCGCATCAACACGACCGGCCGCGAACGGTACCGTTACATCATGACCTGCTGCTTTCGCAGCCTGTTCAACACCAACGTTACCCGCCAACACGATCAGATCCGCCATTGAAACTTGTTTAGAGCCAGCGCCGTTGAACTTTGCCTGAACACCTTCCAATGCTTTCAGAACCCTTGCCAGCTGCTGAGGTTCGTTAGCATCCCAATCTTTTTGTGGAGCCAAACGAATACGCGCCCCGTTTGCGCCACCGCGTTTGTCCGAACCACGGAAAGTAGAAGCAGAACACCAAGCTGTCGCAACCATTTCAGAAACAGACAGACCCAGCGCAGCGATGTCACCTTTCAGTGCCACGATATCTGCTTCATCGATTTGATCGTAATCGGCGGCTGGTAGGGGATCTTGCCAAATCAAATCTTCTGCAGGGACTTCTTCACCCAGGTACAATGATTTCGGACCAGAGTCGCGGTGAGTCAGCTTAAACCAAGCGCGTGCAAATGCATCCGCGAACACCTCTGGGTTTTCGTGGAAATGACGAGATACTTTTTCGTACGCTGGATCCATGCGCATCGCCATGTCAGCAGTGGTCATCATGATTGGAACGCGCTTGCCTGAACCATCAACTTCTGGTGCGTGATCTTCTTCTTTCAGATCTTTGGCATGCCAGATATGCGCACCTGCTGGGCTCTTGGTTAGTTCCCAATCGTAACCGAAAAGAACGTCAAAATAACCCATGTCCCATTCAGTTGGCTTTGATGTCCATGCACCTTCAACACCACTGGTAATTGCGTCAACGCCTTTGCCAGATTTATGCGTGCTCATCCAACCAAGGCCCTGCAGCTCAATCGCAGCGCCTTCTGGCTCTGGACCAACGTGGGCGGGATCACCTGCGCCGTGCGCTTTGCCGAATGTGTGACCGCCCGCAACCAATGCAACAGTCTCTTCGTCATTCATGCCCATGCGCGCAAAGGTTTCGCGAATATCACGACCAGACGCGACTGGATCTGGATTTCCGTTTGGACCTTCTGGGTTCACATAAATCAAACCCATTTGTACAGCCGCAAGTGGATCTTCCAAATCACGCTCACCAGAATAGCGTTTGTCACCCAACCATTCTGTTTCAACACCCCAATAGATGTCTTCTTCTGGTTCAAAGATATCAGCACGACCACCTGCAAAACCGAATGTCTTAAAGCCCATGGACTCAAGCGCAGCATTGCCGGCAAGAACTAACAAATCGGCCCAAGAAATTTGCTTGCCGTATTTTTGTTTAATCGGCCACAATAGGCGACGCGCCTTGTCCAAGTTGCCGTTATCGGGCCAACTATTCAATGGCGCGAACCGTTGCGCACCTGTGCTTGCGCCACCGCGCCCATCACCCGTACGATAGGTACCCGCAGCATGCCACGCCATGCGAATAAAAAATGGCCCATAATGACCGTAGTCGGCTGGCCACCAATCCTGACTATCCGTCATCAATGCATACAGATCTTGCTTTAGAGCTTTCAAGTCAAGCTTCTTAAATTCTTCTGCATAATTGAATTCTGCACCAAGCGGATTTCCCGTCACAGGGTTCTGGTGCAAAACACGCAAATTTAATTGATTAGGCCACCAATCGCGGTTTGTTGTACCGCCAGAGGTTACGCTGGATTGTACATGCATGACAGGGCATTTGCCGGCACTAGGGGTATTTCCGTCCATGAAAGCTCTCCGAATAAAAAGTAAGACTCACCGAAGCACACCGCGCGCTTCAGATGGGCATTATGACTTTAAGTATGATAAAGTAAAATTTATTATTTTGTTTATATTCATTAGTTTTTATTATAATTCTAGATCTACGTTAAATTGAGGGTAATTTTCCCCTGTAAATTTTCTGCTACACACCTAATTCTGAGACCGCATAATTAATTCTGCGGTAACACGAATCCATTTTCATGAAGAATTTCCGAAAATGTATTAGACAAGATGATATCGAAAAGGTTTTTCACATCACCATGTGTCTCAGTTCCAACGAGGGCAACATGATATTCAATTGAACTGTGACTGCTTGCGGGGAGTCGTTCGACAATTTGTACATCCTTTGATGCGACCGCATCACTGAGATAAACCAAACCAAAATCAACTTGGCCCAATTCCACAAGGCGAAGCGCAGAGCGAACATTGTCGGTTTGGACAACTTGATTTTGCAGTGTTTCCCAAAGGCCATAGTGTTCTAATGCTTCTTTTGCGTAAATGCCTGCAGGGACTGAGCCGATCATCGCTGTCACGATTAAGGAGTTTGAATCCCATCGCCCCTCCAAAACTGATACGTCACTGTCCACGCCAGTACGCGAGACCAAAACCATAGAATTTTTGGCAATCACTGAAACAGAGTTTGGGTTCAAAAGCTTGCGATTTAGCAGATGGTCCACCCAACTTTTATTTGCTGAAATGAATATATCCGCGGGTGCACCATGTTGAATTTGCCGCGCAAGCGTTGATGTTCCCGCAACAGAAACGTGAACTTTAATGCCTGTTTCATCGGCATAATTCTGAGCAAGCTCCGTAATCGCGTTTTGCAAACTTGCTGCAGCAAAAATAGTGATGGGTCGTTCGCTTGCGAAACCGAAGCTGGGGACACAACACAAACAAAAAACCAATGAATAGATGCGCCTGCCAATACCCATTGTTCGCCCTATTTCTCACCCGCGATATGTAAAGTTGTCTTTGATGTTTTCAGCACCTGCCTGACACGCTTATCTGGGCCAATGTCAGTGACGAAATGATCAATTGCCGCTACATCAGCAATCTTGATCGGCGCTGTGCGCAAAAATTTTGAACCATCTGCAACCAATATCGATGTTCGCGCGGATTGCAGAATGATGCGACTTGCCTCAACCTCTTGATCGTCAAAATCAAACAGCTCGCCTTCTTCACCCAGCGCAGAGCAACCAACAATAGCGTAATCGAATTTAAACTGCCTGATCGTTTGATTGGTAAACGGACCAACCAGACCACCATCGCTAGAACGCAGCGCACCACCTGTAACAATCACATCAATCTCTGGTGCGTCGCCCAGAACCGTCGCAATATTCATGTTATTCGTGACAACCAACAAACCTTTGTGATTTTGCAATCGTCTGGCAACGGCCTCAGTCGTCGTGCCGATATTTAGGAAAATGGAACATTCGTTTGGGAGCATTTGTGCGCAGTATTCTGCAATGACTGATTTTGCGTCACTGTTCAGGCTTCGGCGTTCGTCATATGCAATATTCGCTGTACCAGAAGCTAAAATTGCCCCGCCATGTACACGTTCAATCCGCCCCATTGCGGCAAGATCGGATAAATCGCGTCGAATGGTTTGAACGCTGACACCAAAACGTGTCGCCAATTCCTCCACTTCCACGTGGCCAGACGTTCTTATTAAATCAAGAATTTCAGGATGCCTAAGGGACATCGACATATATGTAACCCTCTTTTTCAGCAGCATAATCTAAGTTTGCCAAGCGTCAACATTCGAACAATATAGACAACGTTACTTGCTTACATATACTCGCCCCGGAAAGGGAGTTGAAAGATGACATTTGTATTGGCAATCGATCAGGGAACAACATCAAGTCGCGCGATCTTGTTCGATCAAGACATGAAAATTTGTGGCATTTCGCAAAAGGAATTTACGCAACATTTTCCAAATTCTGGCTGGGTCGAACATAATGCGTTTGATTTGTTGAACACAACGTTGGAAACCTGTCGAAATGTCATTTCAGACGTCGGAATAAACCCGTCTGAGATCGCGGCCATTGGGATCACCAACCAACGTGAAACAACAATCATTTGGGACAAGTCAACGGGCCAACCCATTCATAACGCCATCGTCTGGCAGGATCGGCGCACATCCGAAATGTGCGAAACACTGCGTGCAGGCAATCATGAAGATATGGTAACCGCGACAACAGGTTTGCTGTTGGATCCCTATTTCAGTGGAACCAAAGTTGCATGGCTGCTGAACAATGTTGATGGCGCACGCGATCGGGCCAAAGCTGGCGAACTCCTGTTTGGCACTGTGGATTCGTGGCTGGTTTGGAACCTTACGGGTAGGAAATCACATGTAACGGATGCCACAAACGCCGCACGTACATTACTGTATGATATTCACAACGGAAAATGGTCTGATCAAATTTGCGATCTATTGGATATTCCAACCTGCATGCTTCCAACAGTGATGGACAGTTCAGCTGATTTTGGTGTGGTGTCAGATGATGTGTTCGGCGCTGAAATCCCAATTCTTGGGATCGCGGGCGATCAACAGGCGGCAACCGTAGGTCAGGCCTGTTTTGAACCAGGTATGCTAAAATCAACCTATGGAACGGGATGTTTTGCGCTGTTGAATACAGGGGACACACCCGTTCAATCCTCAAACAAAATGCTGACAACAATTGCCTATCAGCTTGATGGCAAACCAACCTATGCGCTTGAGGGGTCGATTTTTGTTGCAGGTGCTGTGGTGCAATGGCTGCGTGATGGTCTAAAGATTATTGAACGTGCGGGGGAAACACAGGCACTGGCAGAATCCGCGGACCCCATGCAAAACGTGATCATTGTTCCTGCCTTCACCGGACTAGGCGCGCCGTACTGGAACGCAGACTGCCGCGGCGCAACCTTTGGCCTGACACGCAATAGCGGTCCCGCAGAATTCGCAAAAGCAGCCTTGGAAAGTGTTGGATTTCAAACGCACGATCTTTTGGATGCGATGAAATCCGATTGGGGCAGCAGCGGGGGTCAGGTCGTACGCGTTGATGGGGGCATGTCTGCGTCCAACTGGACGATGCAATTTTTGGCCGATATCACGGGCGCCGTTGTGGATCGTCCAACAATCTTGGAAACCACAGCACTTGGGGCAGCTTGGCTGGCTGGGTATCGCGCGGGTATTTATCCAAATCAGGAAGAGTTCGCCAAAACATGGCAACGCGATGCGCAGTTTAATCCAAATATGGCAAATGATATGCGATCCAAACGTTATGCGGCATGGAAACGCGCTGTAAACGCGACATTGTGTGTTTAAAGCGGATCAGTACGATGCAGTGTCACCCGTTTTCCACCATGCGGAACGGGTGGCAGGGAAGGCAGAAACGGCAAACCCGTTGCCTTGGCCAATCCGCCATCTGTCGTCAGAATGCCAACTTTCCAACCCTTAAAGCGCGTTTTTAATGTTTGACCCATCGCACCATAGAGCGAAAACAACATTTTGCGTTCACCGATGCGACCGCCATAGGGTGGATTAATAATCACAATTCCCGCAGGCGCATCTGGCGGTTCAAGATCACTAATCGCGGCATGTTGAAACTCAATCATGTCGCCAACTGCTGCGCGATGGGCATTATCCTGCGAAAGGCGGATTGCACCCATATCGCGATCAAATCCGAAAAACCGGCCCAAAACTTTCCTTGGCTTTGCGTTTTGTTTCAGTTGATCCCATTTACCGTGATGGAATGAGGCAAGTTTTTCAAAGGCAAATGAACGCGATCGTCCTGGGAACAAACCCGCCGCTTGCTCGGCTGCCTCAATCGGAAATGTCCCAGAACCGCACATAGGATCAACTATAGTCTGTGATCCGTCGTATCCCATTTGTCGCAAAAATAATGACGCCAGCGTTTCGCGCATGGGCGCTTTGTTCAATGCTTCTTTATGTCCACGAATGTGAAGTGCGGGGCCACTTGTATCGATTGAGAATGTGCAAAAATCATCAAAAATCCGCACTTTTAAAACCAGCTCGGCCTCTGGCGAAATCCCAACACCTGCTGTTTCGTTTATGGCACGTTCAATGCGCTGTGTGGCCGCGCCCGCATGATAAATCCGTGATTTTCGCGATGTTGTTTCAACACGAATTGGAACATCGGAACGCAAAAAATCACCCCACGGAAATTTGCGTGACCGTTTATCAAGTTGGGCCAAATGCATTGCCCGAAAACCACCCAACCGCACCAATACACGGGTGGCGCCGCGCAGACATAGGTTGGCGCGCCAAACGTCCTGCCAATTTCCGTCAAATTCAACACCGCCGCTGACGACTTCGGCGCTGGGAAAGCCAAGTTCAACCGCTTCTTCCAGCAGCACATGTTCCAAGGATGGGGGCGCCACCAAGAATATTTTCATCGCAGTATCCATGCGCGTCACCTAACAGGGTCCGCAGCAGTTGACGAGAGATAGTTAGTCAAACGTGATTGAAACACGACCAAATGCACCAAAATCTGCGTCAATCTTTGAACCAGAGGGGCATTCAATTGGTCGGATAAAGGACCCTGACAAGACAATATCACCTTTGCGCAGACCCTGGCCATATCGCGCAAGGCGGCGTACTAACCACACCATGCTTTCAACTGGATCGTTTAAGACACCAGCACCCAGGCCTGTTTCCTCAATTTCGCCGTCACGATGAACAATGGCACCAACCCAGCGCAGATTAAAATCAGTAATGTTGTGTTTTTCTGCGCCCAGTACCACACCGGCATTTGCGGCATTATCGGCGATTGTATCAAACACAGTGCGTGTTTTTCCCGTTGCTGGATCAATGCGTTTTATGCGTGTGTCCAAAATTTCCAAACTTGGCGCGACATAGGCGGTTGCTGCAATAATATCCTGTCCCAAAACATCAGCACCCGCAATATCATCTGACATCACAAATGCGATCTCTGCCTCAACACGCGGCTGTATGAAACGCCCCGCTGGAACATGTGCACCGTTTTCAAACGCCATATCATCAAACAAAATGCCGCTATCAGGAATATCGATATTCAATGCGTATTGCATCGCCTTTGACGTCAGTCCAATTTTCCATCCAATGATACTGCATCCAGATGCCTGTTTATGATCCACCAAGGCGGATTGTATGGCATAGGCGTCATCCATATCCATATCAGGATGTGCCAACGATAAAATGTCGATCTGTGACCGCTTGGCTTCTGCTTTGAAAAGTTGTTCGGCGACGGCGCGAATTTCTGCGGGCGACATCATGCCTGTTCATCCGCAATCGTGTTTGTCAGAGTTCCGATTCCTTCAGCAGTCACCGTTACAATATCGCCAGGTTTCAAAAACTGTGGCGGGTCCAGGCGGGCACCAGCACCTGTCGGTGTTCCAGTGATGATAATGTCACCTGGCATCAGGGTCGTGAATGTTGAGATATATTCGATCTGGCGTTTGATCGGGAACAACATACGGCTGGTGCGATCGTCTTGACGAAGTTCACCGTTCACATGAGTTGTGATGCGGATATCATCCAACTGTGATGGGTGCGTAAATGGCACCAACCACGGGCCCATCGCGCCAGAGGATTCCCAATTCTTACCCTGGGTGACATTGAATTTGGCATGACGCACCCAGTCGCGGATCGTCCCCTCATTACACAGCGTGATCGCAGCGATATGATCATAGGCCTGATCCTGCGGAATGCGGCGACCCTGTTTTCCAATGACAATCGCAATTTCGCCTTCGTAATCCAATTTTTCTGATTCAGGTGGACGGATCAGCGGCGCGTTTGCTGATGTAAAACTGCGCGCGAAACGTGGAAATAACGACATGTTGGGCGGGGCTTCAACCCCGTCTTTGTACTCTGCGTTTCGATCTGGGAAATTCACGCCAACGCATATAATTTTTTCTGGGTGTGCGACGGGTAGTTCATATTGAATATCATATAGTTTGAAATCAATCTCGCGCCCCACCGCTGCCTTGGCCAAGTCCTTTAACGCACCTGCAACCACAACATCCTGTAGGGATGAAAATTGTGGAAATGCCGCGTTCATCGAAATCGCGCCTGCGTCGGTCACAATGCCAAAATGAAGCTGTGCGGCGGCTGTAAAACTGGCAAAATGGGTCATGTTATATCCTTTGCAATCTGCAATATGACATCATAGGCGGTTTCGATGTCCTGTTTTTCGCAATCAAATTGACCAACCTGAAAACGAATAACCTTTTGTCCTTTGTGGATCGTTTGAGTCAGATAAATGCGGCCATCATCATTGATTGCATCGACAAGTTTTTGATTCAAAACGTCCAAATCTTGATCCGTGTCGGGGACATATCGGAACGTAAACAGGGACAGAATTGGATCTGTGACGACTTCAAAATCTGGGGTGCTACGGAATTTGACTGCAATCTCACACGACCAATTGACGTGATTGCGAATGCGTTCGCGCAAATTTTCCAAACCATAACTGCGCAGTAAAAACCAAATCTTCAGCGCGCGAAAACGCCGACCCAAGGGAACGGACCATTCTGAATAATTGATCAATCCGTCCTGTCCATGTGTTTTCAGGTACTCAGGTTGAATTGCCAGCGTCCGGACCAAATCATCAGGATCGCGCAAGAAATGCGCAGAGCAATCAAATTGGGCGCCCAGCCATTTATGGGGATTGAAAACAATGCTATCAGCATCTTCAACACCGCGCCACAGCGTTTGAAATTCGGGACAAATCATGGCCGACCCTGCCCATGCCGCATCGACATGAACATAAAGATCATGTCGTTTTGCCACGGAAATCACGCCCGCAATATCATCACACGCGCCAATGCTGGTCCCACCCGTACAGGCGATTACACCAATAGGAATATGACCCGCGGCAATATCTGTTTCAATCGCATGGTTGAGTGTATCACAATCCATCGCATATAGGGGTCCAGCACTTGGGATACGTACAATGTTTTCGGCACCAATGCCCGCAATCCAGACTGCACGATCAATCGACGAATGCACCTGGTCACTGCAATAAATGCGTAATTGCCCCTTGTTGTTTAGGCCTGATGTATTGCCCGTCCATGCGATTGCACGTTCGCGCATTGTCAGAACCGCCGCTAGGGTTGCACCCGATGCGCTGTCTTGGATTACGCCTTTAAATGCATTTGGCAAACCTATTGCCTGACGCAACCAATCAATGACCCTAGTTTCCATTTCGGTTGCCGCAGGTGAGGTTTGCCACAACATGCACTGCGCAGCCATCGTCGATGTGATGATATCCGCCAACATTGACGGTGGGCTGGCGTTTGCGGGGAAATACGCGAAAAAGCGTGGATGCTGCCAATGCGTCATTCCGGGCATCACAATGCGTTCGAAATCAGACATAATTTCCGTCATGTCAGTGCCCGTTTCAGGCGCGCTTTTCTCTAATTGCTGTGCAATGTCACCAGGTTTGGTTTGGGCGCGCACGGGGCGATTGCGCAGTGTTTTATGATATTCTGCGCCCCACTCACCAAGGTGTTCGACCCATTTTTCGTATTCATCCCAATTCATATCTGGTCCTATGGTGCGATAATGGGCTGCGCTTTTAACACAGGGTCAACGGGGGTTGTGCCATCAAATAGGCTACCCTCTTCAAACCAGGATTTTGGTGCGGCGGCACCCCATAATGTTTGACGCTGCGGATCGGTCAAATCCCATTTAATGGGCTCCAAATCTGGATCAACGGTTTGATAATCACTGCAATAGATTTCAATGCGGTGGCCATCAGGGTCACGGACATACAAAAAGAAGGCATTTGAAATGCCATGGCGACCCGGACCGCGCTCAATGTTGGCGACATATCCCGTGGTGGACATCAAATCCAATAGATCGATGATGTTCAGCGGTGTCGGCACCCAAAACGCACTGTGATGAAGCCGGGGGCCGATGCCATTTGTAAATGCGATGTCATGCACGCCCCCTTTGCGGTGCATCCAGGCCGCCCATAGACGACCTGTTTCGCTGTCTTCAGTATATTCAGTGACGCGAAAACCCAAGTCGTTATAGAAATTTACGGATGCATCAACATCGCTGGAAAACATGTTGAAGTGGTCAATTCGTAAGGGTTTGACCCCCCGATACAGCGCATATTTTTGATGGATTGGGGCCAAACGCTTCATCTTGGCATAAAACTCAAGCGGTATTCCCCATGGATCACGCGACCGTAGAATACGGCCGAAAAACGGCTTTTCAATCCACTCAACAGGTAGCCCGCGTTCCGTAAAAAAATCGCTTAAGCGGTCTAAATCTGCATCTTCCCAAACCTTAAACCCCAAGACACCAACAGATGCCGTATCGGACTTAATCAGATGAATACAGTGGTGGCCACGCTCCTCCATCGCACGCAGGTATATGGCATCCTCTGTTTCATGCGTAATTTGTAGGCCAAGGGTGTCCACATAAAACGCACGCGACGCCGCAAGATCACGTACGTTATATTCCACATGACTTAATCGGACGACATTGAAATCGGGGTTTAAATTGGGTGCTGGTACGGGCATTACAGTTTTCCTAGTTTTGGGATAGTGTGCGATCCAGTGGCAAATCCAATATGTTTTTGTTCCATATAAAACTCAAACGACCAATCGCCGCCATCACGACCGATGCCGCTAGCCTTAACACCACCAAAGGGTGTGGGCAGGTGTCGCACGTTTTCCGAATTCACCCAAATCATACCTGCTTCTAACTTATCACTAAATCGCAGTGCTCGGGTCAGATCATTGGTCCAGATATAGCCCGTTAAGCCATAATTCACGTCATTGGCCATCTGTAACGCTTGATCTTCATCAGTGAACCGAATGGATGTTAAGACAGGTCCAAATATTTCTTCTTGTGCAATGCGCATGTCGTTTGTCGCATGTGTGAACAGGGTTGGTTTCACGAAAAACCCAATATCACCGTCACGCGCACCACCTGCAGCGATTGTTGCGCCATCCGTCTTTGCAATATCAAAGTATGCGGAAACTTTGTTAAAGTGGGCGGTGTGAATTAGGGGGCCAACTTCGGTCGCTGGATCAAGGGGATGACCAACCTTGATCGCATTTACGCGTTCAATCAATTTCGCCTCGAACGTATCTGCAATTGTGTCTTGCACCAACAAACGGGACGACGACGTACAACGTTCGCCATTCAACGAATAAATCATGAATATCGCTGCATCCAAGGCGCGGTCCAAATCCGCATCATCAAATACAACGACAGGGTTTTTACCGCCCAGTTCAAAGTGAACACGCTTTAACGTATCTGCACCCTGTTTCATAATTTGGCTGCCCGTACGGCTTTCGCCGACAAATGCAATCGCCTTGATATCTGAGTGTTCGCATAGAGCTTTGCCAGCCTCTTCTCCAATCCCATTTACCAAATTCCAAACCCCATCTGGTAAACCTGCCTCCTTTGCAATCTCCATCAGAATGCTGGCTGTTACCGGACTTAGCTCTGCGGGTTTGTGAACAACGGTGCAGCCTGCGGCTAATGCGGGCGCGATTTTCCACGTGGATAGCATAAAGGGTGTGTTCCATGGCGTAATGACACCAACGGGACCAATTGGAACACGCGTTGTTACATTTATAAGTGTTGGGGAAGGCAGGCTTTGGCCATCGCGCGCGGCAGGTGCACGATCAGCAAAGAACCGAAAATTCTCGGCACCGCGGATCGCGGCCTTGGCCATAAATCGAATAGGTTGCCCTGTGTCCCAACTTTCGCACAATGCGATCTCTTCGGCGCGGGCAACGATGCCATCCGCGATCTTGTGTAGGATTTTTTTCCTCTCGGTTCCCGTTAGATCACGCCATTCAGGAAATGCGTTTTTCGCAGCGTCAGCTGCTAATGCAATTTCTTCGGCACCTCCCTTGGCAACATCGCAAATAAAGGATTCATCAACTGGTGAAATAGATTGAAATGTATCTCTGCTTTTGGACCAAAGATTTTTACCATTGATATGGTGCGACACACCCGTCGATTTAAAACGTTCAAGGTATCCAGATAGTTTTTCTAAATTCGAAGTTAAATCTGACATTTATAGCTCCAGGTATTTTCGGATTGATCCAGATTTTGGTGAAAGCGCTGCATCGATATCGCGCAGCTCTAGGGACAACGCCAGCGATCGGCGCCGCATAACGTCAGCAACAAATTCATTGGCAGCGTCAAATATTTTCTGGGCTGCATTTTGCTTGGTTTCCATATCACGACCTTCGCGGATACGAACGGAAATATCGATAAACCCATGTTCGGGGTTTCCGTCTGCTATTGCATAATGGTCAACCCGCACCGCGCGAACCTTTACCCCAGCCAATGGAAATGCATCTATTGACGCCGCGACGCCGCGCAGAGTGTTACACAATCCGCCTATGTCCACGTCTGGTTCAACATTCGCAGAATAGTCGATCATTAGGTGTGGCATAGAAATATCCTTAACATCGAAATCATTAACATGTTAAATATATTGCATCAATCGAGTCAATTGTTATTATACTCACATGAAGCAACTACCCTCGACACAACGATCATTACCAATCGCGCTTATTCGGGCGCGTGAGAATGTGATGTCCCCAATTCGTCAGATGTTGAGCGAAAGTGGTCTGACGGAACAACAATGGCGTGTTTTACGTGTTCTAAACGAACACGGCGCGTTAGAACCCTCTCAACTATCCAAGCATGCAGCACTCTTACTGCCCAGCCAGACACGGATCGTTCAATCCATGGCACAAAAGGGGTTCGTAGTGCGGCGCGAACACCCCAATGATCGCAGACGCACAGTGATCGAAATTACAGATATGGGTCAGGCAATAATTAATGATAATGCGGCCAAAGCTGCCGAAATTGCCGCGCAAATTCGCGATAAACTTGGCCCACGGCGGTTTGAAACGCTGTTAGATATACTTGATGATTTACGAGATCTAGAGTGATTGGAACCCAGACCGCAATGCCGCCAAAATTGTGTCCACGTCCTCAGCCGTCAGAACCAAGGGGGGTGATAAAATGACATTCGGCCCCGATACACGGATCATTGCACCACTTTCATAGGCCGCCTTTTGCAACTTAACCGGTGTCACCTTATCAATTGGTTTTTTTGTTGCACGCTCAGACACCAGTTCAAGTGCGCACATCAATCCATGTCCACCACGCACATCTCCAATCATGTCAAAATCGTCATACAGTTTTTGGAGACCTTCAAACAACTGTTGACCAAGCGCGGCGGCGTTGTCTTTTACATTTAAACGCAGTGTTTCCGTGACACATGCAATTGCCGCCGCTGCCCCAACTGGATGACCAGAATACGTATAACCATGCCCAATGGCGGCTTTGCCCTCAGTGTCGCCCTCAAACACCTCAACAACATGATCAGCAATCATAACCGCGCCAAACGGAAAATATCCATTGGTGATCGCCTTGGCTGTGCACATGAGATCAGGTTTAACACCCCAGTGCCGTGAACCCGTCCAACTCCCCGTGCGCCCAAAGGCCGTGATAACCTCATCCGCGATCAGAAGGATGCCATGTTGATCACAGATTTTGCGCACGCCTGGCATAAAGCTTTCGTGTGGCGGAATAACGCCCCCTGCGCCCAAAATTGGCTCCATTATCAGTGCGGCAATCGTATTGGCACCTTGGAATGCAATTTCATCCTCTAGCGCTTGCAAGCATAACTGCGCAAGGCTTTCTGGGTCCGTTTCATTAAACGGATTGCGATACGTGTAGGGCGCGGGAATATGAAAACATCCCGGCATCAGCGGTTCATAGGCGGTGCGAAAATTCGCATTTCCGTTTACAGATGCGCCGCCAAAATGCGTACCGTGATACCCCTTTTTCAACGACAAATATTTCGTACGCGATTCTTGCCCTTTGATCTTATGGTATTGACGCGCAAGCCGCAGCGCCGTTTCAACCGAGTCTGATCCACCAGAGGTATAAAATGCCCGCGTTAATCCATCAGGTGCAAAGAAATCCTGCAACATGTCACCCAGTTCGATGACACAGTCGTTCGAAGTTCCCCGAAAAATCGAATAGTAGGGAAGGCGATCCAACTGATTTGCGATTGCGGCCTTTACGGGTTCACATGAATACCCAAGGTTCACATTCCACAAACCGCCAACCGCATCAACTACCTGATGACCGTCCACATCCGAGATACGCGTCCCTTCAGCCTCTGTTACAATGGTTGGAGGGTTATTAAGGCTATCGGCAGGATGCGCCATAGGGTGCCAAATCGATTTTGCGTTCCGCTCTTTCAAATAGTTTGAATCTTTCACCGAAGCGCCTCCTTTATGTTAGGGTGAATCAAGTGACACAGGCATTGCGCCAGCCATCAAATCGGTAATCATTCGAGCGCGTTCCTGTACAGCCGCGATCATCCTGGATCGCAACGCCTCATTCACGCGTCCCACAGGTGCAGCAATGGCCAAGGCACCACAGACGGTTGCACCACCTGCAAATATTGGCGCGGCAACACTGTGGACATCTTGTTCAAATCCACTAACGGATTCTGCATATCCACGCGCAGAAATACGCCCAAGTTCATCCCTGATTTGCGAGGGGTCCACCATTGTATGGCTCGTGCGTTTATCCAAAGGTTTGGACAAAATTGCATCAACCAACGCTACTTTTGAATAGGTTAGAACCGCTAGCCCCGAACTGGTCGCATGAAACGGTAAACGTTCGGCGTCTTCCATCGTCACCCGTGTGCCGTGCTTTGCACTATAGGCATATGTCAGCGTTGACAATTCATCTCCAGATACCTGTGACACATGCGTGGTCTCCCCAATTTCTTCGGCCAAGGCACGCACATGCTCTTTCGCGATACTGCGCAAAGGAACGGTTGTTTCGCGCAGAACCGCCAATCGCATTATTCCTGGGCCGATGCGGTACATCCGATCCGCACCTACTTGCTCAACAAACCCATATTCTGCCAAATCGCTCATCAATCGGTAAACAGTCGCCTTATTCATTCCCGATTGGCGCGATAATTCGGTTAACCCGATTTCAGGCTGACTATTCGAAAACAATCTAAGCAGACTCAGTGCCTTAGATGTTGTTCCCATGGAATTTACCCTTACTGATAGTTCGGCGTTGATGGATTTGTTGTGTCTTTTTCGGTAGGCCCTATTTTTTGTTGACAGAAAGACGTAGGCTCTGTCAATCTGAAAAAGAACCATTGGTTCATATAATAAACCGATATGGTAAACAGGGAGACTACTATGACCGCAACGAAACTGCTTTGCGGAGCAGCGGCACTTGCAATGTCTGCGTTGGCAGGCACCGCAATCGCAGAATATCCAGAAAAACCCGTAACCTTCGTCGTTCCATGGCCTCCAGGCGATTTGGAAGATGTGCTGACACGTATGATTGCCGAGGATTTCCAAGCAACATACGGAACATCCGCAGCAGTCGTTAACAAGCCAGGCGGCGGTGGCGGACCGTTCCCAGGCGCGATTGAAGTGGCAAACGCACCTGCCGATGGATACATGGTCGGCTCTTTCGTGATTGGTGTGCCTGTTGTTGGCCACCAGATCGGCATCGACGATCTCACACCCGAACGCTTTGACCCGCTTGGCATCTTTTTGACCTACCCATTCGTGATCGCAACAGCAGGGGATGCACCGTATTCATCGATGCAAGAACTGGCAGAATACGCAAAATCAAACGATGTTGCGCTTGGCCACTTTGGTGATCCATTGACACCGACCCAAGTTACAAAAGCATTTGCAAAAAATGCAGGGTTTGAGTGGGGATCAGACGCAGCATTTGACGCACTTGATTGTAACACATTGGCATCTGGCGATGCGGATGTAATCAACACAACACTTCAACTTATCCTACCATGTTTGGATAGTGTGAAGGTTCTGACATCAATCACAGATTCGCGCATTCCATTGGTGCCAGATGCCCCAGCGATTGGTGAACTGGATCCAGCGCTGAACATCGCATTGTGGAACGGACTGTTTGTTCGCAAAGAAACACCACAGGACGTGCGCGATAAAATCATCGCAGTTGCTAAAGAAACTGTAATGTCAGACCGTGCACAAGCCGTCGCCAAAGAAACAGGTGCATTGGTTTATTGGCAAGGTGCAGATGACAGTGCGGCACGCGTTGCAAACGACATTGCAACCATGGACCGTATTGGTGCATTGCTAGATTAAACAAAGGCGGTCGGGCCCTGCCCGACCCCATCCACTATGGGCAGGTTACATGCGCGGAGATTCCGTTGAAGAGCGTCGTTTCAAAGGGCCCATTCGCGGTCAATTGATTTTTGCGCTTCTCTTTTTGGCTTTATCAATCTTGCTTATTTCGCAGTTGGGCGATCAAACAAAGTGGATCAAAAAAACCAAATTTGCCGCCCAACCCCGACTTTGGCCGATGATTGCCCTGACTGGCATGGTGTTTTTCACAGGCTTACATTTGTGGCGACTGCCACGACGCAGGATTTTGCAAGTTGATCTGCAAGAGGCCAAGCGGTGGTTACAAGTTGTTGAATACTGTGTTTGGTTCATCGCCTATGTTTGGGTGGTCCCGGACCTAGGATATTTGATCAGCACACTCATATTTTTGCCTGCGCTTGCATATCGCGCAGGATACAAAAATAAGAAAATGATGACCTATGCCGCCTGTATTGGGTTCAGCATTGTCGTTATTTTTAAATCGTTCCTCGAGGTGAAAATACCGGGGGGCGCGATTTATGAACTCTTTCCAAACGCCATGCGCAGCTTTTTCATTCTAAATTTCTGAGGATACCGATGGACGTTTTAGTTTCAGCCTTAGAAATCTTAATGCGGTGGGATGTGATCCTCGCGCTGCTTGTTGGTTCTGTCGGTGGTGTTGTGATTGGCGCAATTCCGGGTGTTGGCCCTGCTGTTGCAATTGCAATCCTATTGCCCGCGACATTTTCCATGGATCCAATTGTGGGTTTAACCACACTGTTGGGCATTTACGGATCGTCAATGTACGGCGGCGCGATACCAGCAATTCTGATCAATACACCAGGAACCGCCGTTAATGCACTAACCACCTATGATGGTTTCCCCATGACCACCCGAGGAGAGGCGCGGCGCGCGTTATCGCTTGCCTATTCTGCGTCATTTTTCGGGGGCGTGTTTTCGGTGATCTGTTTGATTTTGTTTGCACCGACTTTGGCAAAAATTGCGCCCCTGTTTGGTTCGCGTGAAATATTCTTGGCTGCACTGCTGGGATTGATTTTGGTGATTGTTGTGCACCGTGGACAAACCTTAATCGCAGCCGCGCTCGTTTGTTTTGGGATATTCCTGAACACCGTGGGTCTTGAACCCGTGAAATACACAAAACGGTATACGTTTGATCAGTCATTTTTATCAGGTGGCATTGATCTGATCGTTGTGGTCTTGGGGCTTTTTGCACTTTCTCAGGCGTTTTATCTCTTGAACGGGGACGATGAAAAAATCCGCCTCACAAAACTGCGCGGTGGCATGTTGCAGGGATTACGCGAATTGGCCAAGCACCCCCGCATCGCTGCCGTTTCGGGCAGTTTTGGTGTCACAATGGGCATGATCCCAGGTGTTGGGGAATTCACTGCACAGTTCCTAAGTTATTCCTATGCTCAGCGCAGTTCAAAGCGGCCAGAGGATTTTGGCCGAGGATCAAGCGAGGGTTTAATCGCGTCCGAAACCGCAAATAACGCTGTACCCGCTGCTGCCATGGTGCCTCTGCTTGCGCTTGGTATCCCTGGTGAGGCGTTAACGGCCATGATGCTATCGGTGTTCTATGTGCATAACGTTGTACCTGGTCCGCAACTGTTCGCCAATCAGATGGATTTCGTAGTGGCGCTCTACATCGCGCTTTTGATCCTGAATGTACTGGTCTTGGTCTTTCTGATTTTTGCGACAAACAGCATCATAAACGTGGTGAAAATCCCCAACCGCTTTTTGGGCGCCATCATCCTGACGCTTAGCTTTGTTGGGGTGTATTCGCTTCGCAATTCAATGACGGATTGCATCATCGCAGCACTTTTTGGGGTGATTGGTTTTGCCTTAAAACGCCTTAGCCTGCCTGTCGTCCCCATTATCCTTGGAATGGTGTTGGGTGGCATTATGGAAGTAAAGCTGCGCGCAGGAATGGCACGTGTGAAAGAGCCAATTGATTTCATTGATCGTCCAATCGCATTTATCCTGTTTATGATGATTGTTGGGGTTCTGATCCTACATGTCCGACGTGTTTTGGCAGAACGTCGAGAAATAAAGGCTGAAAAATTCGCACACAAACACGTATCAACGAATTTTGGTTTTTATCTAAACAACCGCCAAACCCGCATCATGCACACACGATCAAAATCTGTTCGACGCTCTCATCTAAGGTATTCACGCCGTGACAAATAATCTGATCGATAAACGCAGACGCCTGTTGGGGCCGAATATGTCCCTATTTTATGATGATCCAATCCATTTGGTGCGGGGGCAGGGAGTTTGGGTATATGACGCAGATGGGCGCAAATACCTTGATTGCTATAACAACGTCCCCCACGTTGGGCATTGCCACCCACATGTGGTTGAGGCGATTGCAAAACAGGCCGCCACGCTAAACACCCACACGCGTTATTTACACGATGGGATCCTATCATATGCGGAGCGTTTAACCGCAAAGTTTGATGATCCACTGTCCAGTATGATCATGGTTTGCACGGGATCAGAGGCCAATGATATCGCCTTGCGTATGGCCGAGGCGGTTACAGGCAAACGCGGAATTATTGTGACGGATCACACCTATCACGGTAACACAACTGCGGTTGCGGCCCTTTCATCGACCAATCGGGCCAGCACATCGCAAACGGACCATATTCGCTTTGTTACCGCCCCCGACAGTTACCGCCCACCGCGAGATATGATGCCAGAACAACATGCCGCCGACTTCGCGCGTCATGTGGAAAATGCTATTGATGATCTGGAACGCTCTGGGATCGGGTTTGCAGGGCTGCTGATTTGTCCATTCTTTGCAAACGAGGGTTTTCCAGATTTACCTGAAAATTGGCTGGACCCAACCGTTAAGGCGGTAAAAAATGCAGGTGGCCTGCTCATCGCGGATGAGGTTCAACCAGGGTTCGGGCGGATTGGTTCGCATATGTGGGGTCATCAATATCAGGGATTTACCCCTGATGTCGTTACATTGGGAAAACCAATGGGTAACGGCCATCCTGTTGCGGCAGTTATCACGTCAGATGATATCATTTCGGCATTCCGCACATCCTTCAGATACTTCAATACATTTGGTGGCAACCCTGTTTCCGTGGCCGCAGCGAACGCAGTATTGGATGTCATTGAAACTGAAAACCTGATGGATAATGCAGACCGAGTTGGCGCTTATGCCAAAGCAGAGCTTTCGCGGTTATCCGAAACTCATCCAATCATCGGCAATGTGCGCGGCAAAGGTTTGTTTTTTGGAACAGAGTTGGTGTTGGATAAATCAGACAAATCACCCGCGACAGACATCGCAAATCAGGTTGCAAATCTAATGCGCCAAAATGGGATTTTGATGAATAAATTGGGCATCCATTACAACACCACAAAAATGCGTCCGCCCATGCCCTTTTCCATGGAAAACGCTGATCTCATGATCGAAGTTTTTGATCATGTCCTTACCCAAGTTGAAAGCACATTGTGATGGACAACCTTGGCCCAGAACTGACGCAATACTGGGACTTTGATCCGGACAGTTTCCAATTACTTGCCGCGCGCGAAAACACGATCTATTGCGCACAAACCGAGCGTGGTAAAATTGTTATTCGTAAACATCGAGCTGGGTATCAGGATGCGACGAGAATTGAATCCGAACTGTGCTTAATGCACGCGATGAAGGCAGCAAACTGCAGCGTGCCCAATGCAATTGCTGCCAAAAACAATCGTTTTGTCATCGCTCATGAAGGCGACCACTTTACCGCAGTCAGTTGGGTTTCGGGAAAAACAATGTCGGATGTTTTGTCATCGGACCCGAATGTCGACAGGATCACACAAATCTATCATGACCTGGGTGTACGCCTAGCCGAATTCCATGATACGGCGGACGCGTGGTCCCCGCCCAAAAACTTTTCACGACATTCTTGGGACCGCTTGGGCCTGGTTGGGGCGCAGCCGTTTTGGGGACGGTTTTGGGACAATCCTGATCTGTTGCCTGATGAACGTTATATCTTTACCCAAATCCAAGACCAAATGAATGAGGCGCTTTCACATTTAGAGGACACGCTTGATTATGGCCTGATCCATGCGGATCTGATCCCTGACAACGTGATGATTGATGAAAATGACATCACGTTTTTGGATTTTGATGATTGCGGTTTTGGATTTCGCTTATTCGACATCGCGACCATTCTGTTGAAACAAATCGAAACCCATGATTTTCAGGATAAGGCCAAAGCGCTGATGGAGGGGTATCGAACACGACGGGATTTAGATCCGCGATTTGTTCTGATGTTCCTTGTGCTGCGTAGTCTGACCTATGTGGGTTGGATCGTTGACCGTCCAAATATTGAAAATGCGGCCGCACGATCACGACATTTTATTGAACGCGCTCGGGTTTTGTCGGAACAATTCATGGGAAACGAAAATAGCGATTAAGGGGATTTCTATGTTTGATAAAACGATCCTAGTCATCGGAACATATGACACAAAAGATGACGAATTAAATTATCTATGTGATCTCATTCGTGCCCAAGGGGGCGGTGTTTTAACAATGGACGTTAGCGTTCTGGGTGATCCAAGTGTTCCTACCGATATTTCAAAACACGACATCGCGAAATCCGGTGGCAGCACCATCGAGGCCGCAATCGCAAGCGAAGACGAAAACGTCGCGATGCAAATCATGGCAAATGGCGCAGCGGCGAAGGCACTCGAACTTTATCTTGCGGGTCGCATTCATGGTGCCATCATTCTGGGCGGCAGTATGGGAACAGACTTGGCATTGGATGTTTGTCAGGCGCTCCCTCTTGGTGTTCCAAAATACATCGTTTCCACTGTTTCATTTTCGGCAATGCTGCCCCCGGAACGATTGGCCGCAGATGTTCAGATGATCCTGTGGGCAGGGGGATTGTATGGTTTGAATTCGATCTGCAAATCATCCCTGTCCCAGGCCGCTGGCGCCGTATTGGGTGCCGCACGCGCGGTTGAGGCGCCCAAACGCGAAAAACCCCTGATCGGAATGACTTCGTTTGGCAAAACGATCCTACACTATATGGTGACACTCAAGCCAGAATTGGAAAAACGCGGGTTCGAAGTGGCCGTGTTTCACGCCACTGGAATGGGCGGGCGGGCGTTCGAATCTCTCGCATCGCAGGGACAATTTGCAGCCGTAATGGACTTTGCCCCACAAGAAATTTGTAACCAGATTTTTGGCTCTGGCATAACAGCGGGGCCTGACCGTATGACAAATGCGGGCAAAGCAGGGATACCACAAATTATTGCACCTGCATGCTATGATTTGGTCGATTTGATCGGATGGCAAGACATCCCAGCACACTTCCAAGAACGCGACAGCCATGCCCATAATCGTCTGATCACTTCAATCGTTTTGAACGATGATGAACGTCGCAAAGTTGCGCGGGAATTCAACGAACGATTGGCGGGGGCGCAAGGCAAAACAACATACATCCTGCCGACCCTAGGCTGCAATGAATGGGACCGAGAGGGCGCACCACTACACAACAAACAGGGGTTGGACGCCTTTATTCAGGAAACGCGAGAGACACGTCCCCAAAATGTAGAGTTGATAGAGTTGGACTGCCATATCAACGATCCAGAGTTTTCAGAAACAGCGCTTGCCATTCTGGATCATTGGATAGCCGAGGGTGTAATCAAATTATGATGAACGTTTGGACGCGCCATGTTCAATAAATTGGGCAACCCACTGTGCAAATCGCTCACGATCCGCACGGCGGGTGCTCAGTTCAGTTCTGGCGTGTTGGGTGACGTCGTATCCAACATAGTCTTGCAATTCATCAACCAAGGCAGAAATGAAATTATGCGTCATTTCGGGGTGATGTTGGATCGTAAAGATATGATCACCCAAAGTGAACCCCGCGTTTTCGCACCCCTCAGAAGACGCAATTCTGCGGGCGCCGCTCGGCAGTTGCGATACTTGTTCAATATGCGAGGCGTAAAGATCAATTTCCCCCATTTGATCACCCCATGGAAATGGTTCCATGCCCCGGGTACGCAAAACGCCGTGACCCCATCCTTGCGGATTTCGCATCAAGGTGCCACCCAAGGCAACAGCAATCGCCTGATGACCAAAGCACGCTCCAAACATGGGAATCTTGCTCACATGAATATCTTGGATCAAGGACAACAACCTATTGATCCAATCAGCACTATCCCCAACCGATGCGGGGCTACCCGTAATCATAAACCCATCAAATTCACCAATATCAGACGGGAAATTGCCATCCTTGACAGAAAAGACAACTGTTTCCCATTCTGGGCGCACGAGTTGGATAAAATCGGTGAACTTCTCGCCATCTTTGGGGTGACGCTGCGCAAAATCGCTTTCATCCGTATTCGTCATCAAAATGGCAATTTTCATCGACTTCCCTCTCTTTGCGGTATGCTTACAGTAGTGTGGGGTAAAACAACAACACAACAGGAATGCGTATGACAACTTGGACACCAACAGATGATGGATTTGCGGATTTGACGGATCACGACACGTTTACCAATGGCGTTCCACACAATACGTTTCGTCGTTTGCGGGATACGGACCCAATTCATTGGACGGATTACAACGATGGGATTGGGTTTTGGTCCATCACACGGCATCAAGATATTTGTGAAATGAACCGCAACACCGCTGTGTTTTCCTCGGCACGCGGGATCCGAATGGAGGATCAAACCTACGAAGAATATCTGGCGCGGCGAACATTTCAGGAAACAGACGCACCTGAACATATGAAAACACGGATGAAGGTCGCCAAGGCATTTTCAGGCCCTGTGATCGCAAAATTCGAAGAGGACATTCGCACCCTATGTGCAGAAATCTTGGACGATGTTTTACAATTAAACGAATTTGACGCGACTAAAACCATCGCACGCGAATTACCTATGCGTATGTTGGGGCGCATTTTGGGCCTGCCAGAAGAGGACCTACCTTGGCTGGTGGAAAAGGGTGATGCGCTGATTGCGAATACAGATCCCGATTTCACAGATCACGTTTTGGATCAAATGGATACCGATGAATTTCGCATGATGCCCTTTAATTCACCTGCGGGTGCCGAACTATTCCTATACGCAAAGGATTTGTTAAAGCGGAAAGAGGCATCTGGCGATGACGACGGCATTTTGCATATGATCCGTCAGCCAGACAAAGATGGGAATGTCATTTCAGAGGAAGAGTTCAGAAATTTCTTTTGCCTTTTGGTTGCGGCGGGCAATGATACCACCCGATATTCCATTGCCGCTGGTATGCAGGCGATGTGCCATCAACCCGAACTATTGGAACAAATGCAGACTGACCCCAAGGTGTGGGAAACCGCAGCGGATGAAATCATCCGTTGGGCCACACCTGCACTGTATTTCAGGCGTACTCTGACCCAAGACTATGACGCACATGGCAAAACCATGAAGGCTGGAGGCAAAGTGTTATTTTGGTTTGCATCCGCCAACCGTGATGAACGCGCATTTGACGATCCGTTTCGTGTGAACTTGGCGCGAATGCAAAATAAACACCTGTCCTTTGGACAACAGGGACCGCATGTTTGTTTGGGCATGTGGTTGGCCCGGCTTGAGGTAAGAGTTTTGTTTCAAGAACTCTCAAAACGGATCACGTCCATCGAAGCGACGGGACCACATCAATTTTTGCGATCAAACTTTGTCGGTGGCATCAAATCGCTGCCTGTCCGCATCACAACAAAATAAGGGGAGAGATTATGAACACACGACTACGCGCAATGTTTTGCGACCACCTTTCCATCCTGCGTGGAAAATACCTGCCGAATTCCAAAATTGGGACGGACAGTTCCCGTTTTTGTCGATCTACCTTTGGGGTGCATTATGACAAGGACCTATTGGACGCCCCAGGCGCAATGATGATGCAGGGCCTGCCCGATATGGAACTGCGCTGGGCAGAGGCGGATATTCGGGAGGGGTGGGAGCGTTCAACCCATGTTGTTTTAGGTGATCTTTATGACGACGCGGGTGCACCGTTAGGTTTGTGCCCAAGGGGGGCGTTGAAACGTGCAATCACCGCTTGGGGCGCACATGGGCTGCAGCCAAAAGTCGGGATCGAACTTGAGGCCTTCGCACTACAGGCGGATGATACAGGGCGATTACGCCCCTATGATACGCCAGGTGCCGTAGTTTATGGAACAGGCATGATGTCAGATCCCCTACGTTTCAATGATGCGATTTGGGAATGCGCGGAACAGTTGGGATTTTCGCTGGATATGATCACCAGCGAATACGACAGTCCCCAATTTGAATATACGTTGACATTCGATGATGCGTTAAAGGCGGTGGATGATATCGTATTATTCCGCCAGATGGCGCGCGAAATCGCCTTAGAGCATGGTTTGATCCTGTCATTTATGCCCAAACCTATCGCAGAGGCAGGCGGTTCGGGGATGCATATTAACTTTTCGTTTGTTGACGACAACGGGAACAACGCGCTGTCCTCTGGTCCTGTTGGCGGACCAGATAATATGAACGATTTGGCCAAGGGATGTGTTGCTGGCCTATATCACCACCACAAGGGGCTGGCTGGATTAATCGCGCCAACGGCAAATTCCTATCAACGATTGCAACCAGGATCACTGTCAGGGTTTTGGCAAAATTGGGGGGGTGATCACCGAAATGTGACAACGCGCGTCAGCGGCGAAGGCGGCAAGAAAGCACGCCTAGAACACCGAACCGCGGATGCAAGCGCCAACCCGTACACTGCAGTTGCAGCCGTACTACAGGCGGCGCGGCTGGGGTTGGAGAACGGTTATGAGTTGCCCCCTGCCGAATCAGGGGATGGTTTCGAAAAACAAGACGCCAAAGAGAGCAGCGGAATTGATTTGAAATCAGCGATTGCAGATTTGCGTGCTGACACGGATCTGTGTACCGCCGTAGGTGCGGAATTGGCAGATAATCACATCTTTATGAAGGAAAAAGAGCACCGCAAAACCCGCGATTTAGAGGGGGAGGAATTGCGCGATTTCTATGTTTATTTCGTCTAGGGTTTTGCAGTTCCAATCTGATCCAAAACCGCGATGTAAACATCCCGTTTGAACGGAACAATGGCATCGACCATTTCAGACTGGTCGATCCATTTCCATTCAACAAATTCTGGATGGTCCGTTTCAATATTCACCTGAGCATCCGAACCTAAAAACCGCATGCGGAACCATTTTTGTTCCTGCCCGCGATATTTTCCGCCCCAAAGTTTATCCAACAATTCAAGCGGCAAATCATAGGCAAGCCAATCTTCGTTTTCGGCCTCGATCCGAACCAAATCACGAGAAACACCAGTTTCTTCCTCAAGTTCACGCAGCGCGGCTTCTTTGGGGCTTTCACCTGGGTCAATTCCGCCTTGTGGCATTTGCCAATGTGGACCCTTCATATCAATGCGGCGCCCAACAAAAACCCTGTCGTCAGAATTAACGAGCATGACGCCAACATTTTTACGATAGGGCAGTCGTGCAATTTCTTCGGGTGTCCGCGTCATAATCATTCGGCACTGATTGCTGACATACCGCGCAAGATATCAATTGCATAGGCCAACTGATAGTCATCATCGCGCAAACGGGCAGCATTTTCTGCCTTTTCACGATCCTCTTCCAGCTGACGAATTTCTTCTTCGCTTAGGCTGTCATTAGACAATGAACCACGCAGGTCTGCTTCGGAATTGAAACGAATACCCTCTTCTTCGTTTTCCGCAACTGGTCGACGGCGTGGCTGTTTCACGACAATATCAGGTGTCACACCCAAATTTTGGATCGAACGTCCAGAAGGTGTATAATAACGCGATGTGGTCAGTCGCATCGCAGCGCTGCCGCGTAATGGCATGACGGTTTGAACCGAGCCTTTGCCGAAACTTTGAGTTCCAACAATGACCGCACGACGATGGTCCTTCAACGCACCAGCAACGATTTCAGAGGCAGACGCGGACCCACCATTGATCAAAACAACAATGGGTTTTCCATCAATGATGTCGCCTGGTTTGGCGTTATAACGCTCACCCTCTTCTGGATTGCGACCGCGTGTTGATACAATTTCTCCTTTTTCTAGGAAATCATCCGCCACTTTGATCGCCTGACTTAGCAGTCCGCCTGGATTGTTACGCAAATCCAAAACCAAACCGTTGATATTATCCAATCCACCTGCTTCTTCGAGCTGCTTATTCAGCCCATCAACAATATTTTTACGGGTGTTATCGTTAAAGGTTGTGACGCGCACCACGACAGTGTCGCCTTCAGTACGCGCACGCGCTGCGGTCAATTCGATTACATCGCGGGTAAGTTCCAAATCAAACGGCTCTTGTTCACCCTCGCGTACAATCGTGACAACGATATCTGATCCAACAGGGCCACGCATCCGTTCAACCGCTTGGTTCAATGTTAAGCCCAGAACGCTATCGCCATCGACATGGGTAATAAAATCGCCTGCTTCAACACCTGCATCAAATGCAGGCGTACCATCGATTGGGGAGACCACTTTTACAAATCCCTCTTCCATCGTAACTTCGATCCCGAGACCCCCAAATTCACCACGTGTTTGGGTTCGCATGTCTTCTGCAGCTTTGGGCGCAAGATAACTGGAATGAGGATCAAGCGATGTCAGCATCCCGTTGATCGCGGCCTCGATCAATGCGCTTTCGTCAACTTCTTCGACATATTCCGCGCGAATGCGATCAAAGATATCGCCAAATAAATCAAGTTGTTCATAAATTTCCTTACGGTCATTTTCTGACTGTGCCAACACAGGACCCGCCAACTGAAATGACGTTACGGCCCCCAACGAAATCCCCAGCCCAACTGCGATTAATGTCTTTTTCATCGTTTAACCCCGAATTCTTCGAACCACGTCAGTGGATTTTCTGGTGCTTTGTTGACACGTACTTCTATATAAATCGTTTCACCGCGCAAACCACCAGTGTCCTTAAATGTTTCAATCAAATTTTTTTCATTAAACACTTCACTCGCACCCATAAGCCCGACAGGACTGCCCGCTGGCAATACTTCTCCAATATCGCCGTAGACGGTACTTAGCCCAGCCAAAATGTAAAGGATGTCTTGTTGTGGTTCTAAAATTGAGACCAAACCGTAATCCAAAAGCGGCCCACGATATCGAATGGTTGCAGCGGTCGGGGTACGCACCAAAGCGTTGTCGGAGGTTGCCACAACGATTCCAGGGCGCTTTATCCCTGCGGCATCTGCCTCATTAAAATAACGAATGACTTTACCCTGCACTGGCATCGGCAGCGTGCCTTTGCGTGTGGTGATATCGGGTAGGCTCCCCTCTGCTTCATTTTTCGCGATTAGGGATAGGCCATCTGCAAAAATATCCAATGTATCTGCCGCGGCTAATAAAATCGCCGTTTGTGCAGGATCTTCGACAAACCGTTTTGGTAAATCATCCCTGTCAGCAATCGCACGTCCCAGCACAGCGCGCGTTTCCTGAAGCGCGACAAGACCCGCTTGTAGGTCCAGCGTGACCTGATATTGCAATTCACTTAGATATCGTGCCGCCTCAAGATCAGAACGCAGGGATTGTACCTTTTCCTCTAGCGCGGGCAGCAGATCCGCAATCAACATTCCACCTCGTGCTGTGGCCATGGGACCATCGGGGTGCAGTAATTCTGCCTGAATCGGGGATTTATCAATGCTCAACAAAACGCCTATTAATTCGGCGTAGGCTTCTTCTTCTACCGACAGTTTTTGTTGTGCGCGTGCTTCAAGAACGGAGATTTGGCGCAAACTATCACGCGCCAGACTTAGACTTTCTTCGAAACTAAGAATTGCATCTGTTAACGCTGAAATTCGAGCCTTTGCCGATTTGGACCGCTCCAGCTTGTCCCATGCATTATCAAGTGATTGCTGTGCCTGTCGTGCCTGAAATTCCAGATCACTTTGCGCCAATAGGGGCGTCGCCGTCCAAAAAATAGCGACAATCAAAATTCCTATGCACGCTGCATACCTCAAACTAACAGGCTCTCTCCAGTCATTTCAGTAGGCTTATCAAGCTGCATCAAATCGAGCAAGGTAGGCGCCAAATCCGCAAGCCGACCACCATTGCGCAGTGTGGTGTTTGCATCACCACCCACCAAGACGGCTGGGACCAAATTGATGGTATGCGCCGTATGTGGTCCGCCCGTTTCTGGATCAATCATGGTTTCGCAATTTCCATGATCTGCGGTCACAATCATGGCGCCGCCTACGTTTTCCAACGCGGCCAAAACACGTCCCAATCCTTGATCAACGGCCTCACAAGCTTTGATCGCCGCGTTCAAATCACCAGTATGTCCAACCATGTCTGGGTTTGCGTAATTCGTGACGATCAAATCATACCCTGCCTCGATTGCTTGGACGAACTCATCGGTCACTTCACCCGCAGACATTTCAGGTTGCAGATCATAGGTCGCCACTTTGGGTGAAGGTGCCATATAGCGTGCCTCACCCTCTTCAGGCTGCTCTTTTCCGCCATTAAGGAAAAACGTGACATGGGGGTATTTTTCTGTTTCTGCGAGTCTGAATTGTGACTTGCCCGATTTCGCGACCCATTCACCCAATGTATTGACATGCTTTTGTTTCGGGAAACAGGTGCGCATATAGTCATTATGGGACGTTGAATATTCCACCATGCCCAACACCATTGACCACTGGGGACGGGTACCCACATCAAATTCGTCAAATTCGGTTTCACCAATTGCACGCAAAATTTCGCGGGCACGGTCGGCGCGGAAATTCATACAGAAAAATGCATCCCCATCTTGGGCCCCTTGATAGTCGCCTAAGACGGTTGCTGGGATGAATTCATCGCTAACATCCGCCGCATAGTTTGACTTAATTACCTCTTCCGCGGTGTCCGCACGCACATCAGATACACCATTAACAATCGCATTATAGGCGGTTGCGACGCGTTCCCATCTATTGTCGCGATCCATTGCGAAATAACGGCCTGTTACGGTGCCAATCACCACACCGTTTGGCAGATCACCGATCAAGCGATACAGAAAATCCGCAGCGGATGATGGCGCAACATCGCGTCCGTCCGTAATGGCATGCAAAACAACAGCAACGCCCGCATCGGTTAAAATACGCAACGTAGCGATAAGATGCGCGATATGACCATGTACGCCCCCATCCGATATCAATGACATTACATGCGCACGACCATCTGTTTTTTTAAGCGAGCCGATGTAGTCCATCAACGCAGGATTGTTCGCATATGACCCATCCTCAATCGCCAAATCGATTTGCCCAAGGTCCATTGCAACAACACGTCCTGCGCCAATGTTGGTGTGTCCCACTTCGGAATTTCCCATCTGTCCAGTGGGTAGGCCGACATCACGTCCATGCGTGATAAGTTGCGTATTCGGGCACTGCTGCATAATGCGATCAAAGTTTGGCGTGTGGGCCAATACGGGCGCGTTCGCCTCTGCATCAGATCGTGCACCCCAACCATCTAAAATACATAAAACAACGGGTTTTGGTGCCATATCATTCGCCTCTTAATTTTATGAGGGTTCTACGTAGAGAGGTAAATAAGAGCAAGTGCTAAGCGCGGTGATAGGGGGAACCTGCCAAAATTGACGCCGCCCGATAGAGTTGTTCACTTAGCATCACACGAACCAGCATATGGGGCCAAACCATGGAACCAAAGCTGATCGACATGTCAGCACGTGCGCGCAGCGACGGATCAATCCCATCCGCACCGCCAATTATGAACGCCAAATGGCCCTGTCCCTGATCCCGAAAATTTGCAAGACATTTGGAAAATTCAGGCGAGGTTAATAATTTTCCACGCTCGTCCAACGTGATGATTTTTGCGCCATTTGGGATTGCACGATCCAACAGATCTGCTTCTGCCCGCATGCCAATGTTTTTCTTATCCTCAACCTCAATAACATCTGCGGGACCCAACCCCATTGAACGGCCCTGTTTGTTAAAACGATCAAGATAATCAGAAAGAAGCTCAAGCTCTGGGCCCCGCCGCAACCGGCCCACCGCACAAATCGATACCTTCATTACTCAGCTGTTATGCTTGCCCAGCAGGCAACCACATTTTTTCAAGCTGATAGAATTCGCGCACCTCTGGACGGAAGATGTGGACAACCACATCCCCTGTGTCGATCAAAACCCAATCTCCTGCCTCTTTGCCTTCAACCTTGCAGGCACGACCATGCTCTTGCTTTAGACGATCAACCAGCTTTTCAGCCATTGCTGTGACCTGACGGGTCGAACGACCCGACGCAATAACCATGTAATCGCCAATCGAAGTTTTCCCGCGCAAATCAATTTGCACGATCTCTTCGGCTTTATCTTGGTCAAGTGAGGTTAAGATACGATCCAACAGCGCTTCGCTTGTAAGATCCTCTGCCGCGGGATTGGCAGATGTGTTTGCAGCGCGAACTGCTTCGACAGATACTGTCAGAACTATGTCCTCCGTTATGCATGCATTCATTGCATGTATGCCGAATCTAGCATGGGTTCAAAAAAATCTCAATGACGCGTAATTGAAATGCGACATAGCCGCAAGGGTGCGGCAACACTTGCGAGCATGAAGATTCAGGTGTATGCGAAATGTCATGGAAATGATCTTTGACATGGATGATCGTTCGCGCCTGCCTTGGCGGTTTTATGGAGCAACGATGACAATTCTAGCACGCGGCTGATTTGCCGCGACAAAAGATTTGCACCAAACGTTCATCACAAAAATCGGGAGAGGATGGAAATGACCGCCCCCAAGACACTTTATGACAAAATCTGGAACGACCACGTCGTCCACGAAGCAGAAGACGGGACATGTCTTCTATATATTGATCGGCACTTGGTTCACGAAGTGACATCACCACAAGCGTTCGAGGGTCTGCGTATGGCAGGCCGTACCGTGCGTGCACCAGAAAAAACAATCGCTGTGCCAGATCACAACGTTCCAACAACATTGGATCGCGCAAAAGGCATCGACAACGAAGAAAGCCGTATTCAGGTTGAAGCGTTGGACAAAAATGCCAAGGATTTCGGCATTCATTATTATCCCGTATCTGACGTGCGTCAGGGGATTGTGCACATCGTTGGTCCAGAACAGGGTTGGACATTGCCCGGTATGACCGTTGTATGCGGCGACAGCCACACCGCGACACACGGTGCGTTTGGCGCGTTGGCACATGGCATCGGCACATCTGAGGTTGAACATGTTCTTGCGACACAAACTTTGATTCAAAAGAAATCAAAGAACATGAAGGTCGAGATCACAGGCAAACTTCGCCCCGGCGTGACCGCCAAGGACATTACATTGTCCGTTATCGGTGAAACGGGCACTGCAGGCGGCACGGGCTATGTAATCGAGTATTGTGGTGAAGCGATCCGTGATCTGTCAATGGAAGGTCGCATGACCGTGTGTAACATGGCCATCGAAGGCGGCGCGCGCGCTGGCCTGATTGCCCCAGATGAAAAGACATTCGAATACTGCAAGGGCCGCCCACACGCACCAAAAGGTGCAGAGTGGGAAGCAGCCGTCGCATATTGGAAAACTCTGTTCACTGACGAAGGCGCACATTTTGACAAGGTCATCACCATCAAAGGCGAAGACATTGCACCCGTTGTAACATGGGGCACATCACCAGAGGATGTATTGCCGATCACCAGCACTGTTCCAAGTGCCGAAGATTTCAGTGGTGGTAAAGTCGATGCGGCGCAACGTTCGCTGGAATACATGGGTCTGACATCTGGACAAAAATTGACAGATATCGAAATCGACACCGTGTTCATCGGTTCTTGCACAAATGGCCGTATCGAAGATTTGCGTGCAGCTGCCGAGATCCTAAAGGGCAAAAAGATCAAAGACGGTCTACGCGCCATGATCGTTCCAGGCTCAGGATTGGTACGCGCCCAAGCCGAAGAAGAAGGCCTTGCAGACATCTTTAAAGAGGCCGGCTTTGAATGGCGTTTGGCGGGATGTTCAATGTGTTTGGCGATGAACCCTGATCAATTGACACCAGGCGAACGTTGTGCAGCCACATCAAACCGTAACTTTGAAGGCCGTCAAGGTCGAGGTGGACGTACGCACCTCATGTCACCAGCAATGGCAGCCGCCGCGGCGATCACAGGCCGCCTAACAGATGTTCGGGAGATGATGTAATGGACAAATTCGAAACATTCAGCGGCATCGCCGCTCCAATGCCATTGGTTAACATCGACACCGATATGATCATCCCAAAGCAATTTTTGAAAACGATCAAACGCTCGGGTTTGGGTGTGCATGCGTTTGATGAAATGCGTTATGATGATGACGGTAACGAAATCCCTGATTTCGTGTTGAACCAAGCCGCGTATCGCGAGGCATCTATCCTCATTGCAGGCGACAACTTTGGTTGTGGATCGTCGCGCGAACACGCGCCATGGGCCTTGTCCGATTTTGGGATCAAGGTTGTTGTTTCAACATCATTCGCGGACATCTTCTTTAACAACTGTTTCAAAAACGGAATGCTACCTATCGTGCTTCCGCAGGAACAGGTTGATCTGTTGATGAGAGACGCCGAAAAGGGTGCGAATGCGCGGGTTGAAGTCAATCTTGAGGAACAGACAATCATATCGTCAGATGGGGACGTGATCAAGTTTGACATCGACCCATTCCGCAAACACTGCCTATTGAACGGGTTGGATGACATTGGTTTGACCCTTGAAAAAGCGGCCTCAATCGACAGCTTTGAAGCCAAAGCAGGCGCCGCACGCCCTTGGGCATAACATAAAACTACTGGTGTGCCCAAGGGCGCACCAGTGATCTGTAAAAATATTATCAAAGTGTAATTATTGCGGTCGCACACTTATGTCCGTCGTTTGCGAACAAGATTTCTAAGACCACAAGATGTTGGTTTTGTTATATAAATTTTGGGCGATGTGCGGCTTGGATCATCATTATGTGGGGGGTGCTGCCGACGTTTTTAGCAATGCGCGGAATCGCAATGTTACGCATTGCCGAATTGATCATCGAAAAGCGCCATTCAAACAACGCACACAGCATTCTGCAAATGGCGTAAATTTCCCACGCTTTCTTGACCATTTACGTGGAAATCGCTAACCCGCTTGGGACAGTATAACCCAAGGATTCATAGCATGAGCAACCCATCAATTCTTATCCTCCCTGGTGACGGTATCGGACCAGAGGTCATGGCCGAAGTTCGCAAAATCATTTCATGGTACGGAGACAACCGCGGCCTTGCATTTGATGTATCCGAGGATTTGGTTGGCGGCGCGGCATATGACGCGCACGGCACGCCATTGCATGACGACACAATGACCAAAGCCCAAGAGGTAGACGCCGTTCTGTTGGGTGCCGTTGGCGGCCCAAAATATGACAACCTTGATTTTTCTGTGAAACCTGAACGCGGGCTTTTGCGCCTGCGCAAGGAAATGGACCTGTTCGCGAACTTGCGCCCAGCGCAATGTTTTGACGCCCTTGCAGATTTCTCATCTTTGAAAAAAGATGTGGTCGCTGGTTTGGACATCATGATCGTGCGCGAACTGACATCTGGCATCTACTTTGGTGAGCCACGCGGCATTTTCGAGGAAGGTAACGAACGTGTTGGTATCAACACACAACGTTACACAGAATCAGAAATCGAACGTGTTGCACGTAGCGCATTTGAATTGGCCCGTCGTCGTGGCAACAAGGTGTGTTCAATGGAAAAAGCCAACGTTATGGAATCTGGCATTCTTTGGCGGGAAGTTGTGCAAAAAGTTCACGACGAAGAATATGCGGATGTTGAACTATCACACATGTACGCAGACGCAGGTGCCATGCAACTTTGCCGCTGGCCCAAACAGTTTGATGTCATCGTAACCGATAACCTATTTGGTGATCTGCTTTCAGATGCGGCGGCAATGCTGACCGGATCGCTGGGTATGTTGCCATCTGCGTCGCTGGGTGCCCCAATGGCAAATGGCCGTCCAAAGGCACTATATGAACCCGTACACGGGTCGGCACCTGATATTGCGGGTGAAGGCAAAGCGAACCCGATCGCCTGTGTCCTGAGTTTTGCAATGGCATTGCGCTATAGCTTTGACCAAGGCGCAGAGGCAGATCGCCTAGAACAAGCGGTTGAAAAAGTGTTGGCCGATGGCGTTCGCACAGCGGATCTATTGGGCGAAGAGGGTGTGACACCTGTTTCAACATCTGAAATGGGCGACGCGATTATCGCGGCGCTAAACGCATCATTATAAGAGAGTTTTAATTTAACTCTTGCATGAATGACCCGCAGTGTGATTTTGCTAAACCAATAGCATTATTCCTGCGGGTTAATTTATGTCTGCTAACGCCAAAGGCGCCATTTTCGCATTACTTGGATTCGCACTCTTCTCGGCACATGATGTGGCGGTGAAATATTTAGGCGGACAGTATTCGACTTTTCAAATCATCTTTTTCTCGGTCTTGTTCAGCTTTCCAATGGTGTTTTTGATGCACCTTCGAGAACGCAATGCGGACAATTTGTTCCCTAAACATCCTTGGTGGTCTCTACTGCGCGTCGTTGCAACCGTGGTTACGGGGATATCGGCATTTTACGCATTTTCCGTTCTTCCTTTGGCACAAACCTATGCGTTTCTGTTTGGTATGCCTTTGTTGATCACGGTTTTATCTGTTCCGATGTTGGGCGAACGTGTCGGGATCCATCGGGGCAGCGCGGTTATTGTTGGCATGATTGGTGTTTTGGTGGTTCTGCGGCCCGGGTATGTTGAACTTGGATTGGGCCATGCGGCAGGTTTGACGGCAGCCGTTGGCGCCGCAATTTCATCGTTGATTGTGCGAAAAATCGGGAACGAAGAACGCAGTACCGTTTTGATGATTTATCCAATGTTTGCCAATCTATTGTTGATGGCCGCTTTGTTGCCTGGCCGCTACGTTCCGATGGCACTATTTGATTTGGGGACTGTGGCAACAATGGCGATATTGGCATCGCTCGCCTCTCTATGCATCATCTTGGCTTATAAAAACGGTGAAGCCAGCGTCGTGGCACCCATGCATTATTCGCAAATGATATGGGCGATTATCTATGGATATTTCTTTTTTGCCGAACTGCCTGACAGGTTCACGTTGATTGGGGCATGTATCATCATCTCAAGCGGTTTGTATGTTGTCTTTCGCGAAAGCCGTGTCACAGTTTCCGAAAACACCCCCGTCCTCAGAAACAAAAGCCGCGCAGAAACAGGAACCACGCCCAGGATCTCAACGCTTATTAATTCGACGGATTAGGCATCAAGGAACATCCGCAATTTTTGTTCCAATGTTTTGATTTCGACGGGCTTGGCGATGTAGTCATCCATGCCCGAGGCAAAACATTTGTCGGCATCCCCCTTTAGAGCATTGGCCGTGATCGCGATAATGGGGGTGCGGTTCATGAATTCAGCCTGTTCAATATCTCGCAGTGCGCGCGACATTTCAAAGCCATCCAATACAGGCATATGACAATCCGACAGGATCACATCGTAATCGCCTTCTTGCCACATGGTTAGGCCCTCTTGACCATTGCGAGCAATATCCGCGTTAAAGCCCAGAATTTCCAACTGTTTCAGCATAACGATACGATTGATTTCGTTATCTTCGACGAACAGGATTTTCTTTTCACCGCGCACGCGCATATCAGGCTGCGTTTGGTCCGAATTTACAGGTAGATCAGTGGAATTCTCTGTCTTTAGACGCCCTGCCAGTAACCCAAACGCCCGATGCAGTTCTGTTGGCAGTGCAGGATACAACTGCGTTCGGAAAACGTCGTCCTGCAACAGACCCAAACGTTCTGCACGGTTGGCTGTCATCATCAGAAACCCAGGGTTTTCAAAACGTTCACGCAGCTGTTCTTGCCAACCCACGATGCGATCAGGAGAACCGCTGCTCAGGACAAAAATCTTTTGGCCCTTAGTCGGGATGTTCAAAGCATACAAATCACACTCTGCATCATGCGTTTGCACATCAACGCCCTGCGCAGTTAGATATCGTTTAATCTCTTCATGCTCATCCGCGGTCTCATCCGCGATCCAATCCACAAACAACCCAGAAATATCTACCAAATTCGATGGTGCCCGAAGAGTTTCAAGTGGAAGGAAAACGGAAACCTCGGTTCCGACATCTTGTTCGCTAATCAATTGAATACGCCCATCCATTCTATTGACCAAATGAAGCGAAATAACCAAACCCAATCCCGTGCCCCCGACGCGCCGCGTCGCAACTGGTTCATCCTGCATAAAGGGTTCAAACAGATTTTTCTGTACCTCTTGGCTCATGCCAATGCCATTATCTTTGACGTCAATCCGCATTTGGCCCGTGGACGTCATCGACACACTGAAACGGACATGACTATCGCGTTCTGTCAGATCATGCGCGGAATATTTTACGGCATTACTTAATAGGTTCAGCATAACTTGACGCAAACGCCCACCGTCAATCATTCCAAACTCTGGAACCTTCGGATCGATAAACAGGTGGATTTTCACACCCAAATCATCGGCCATATGCTGCAGGGTCAGGGCCACACCTTCGATTGTGGCGCGCATGTCTGTTTTTGATCGACTGATTTCCAGCTTGCCTGCATCAATTTTGCTGGCATCCAGAATGTCATCAATGATCCGCAGCAGCGAAAAGGCAGAATTGCGAATAATACCCAAAACACGCTGTTGTTCTTGGGTAGGTCGCAAGGTTTCCATAACCTCAATCATGCCAACCATGCCGGTCATGGGCGTTCTGATTTCATGGCTCATATTCGCCAAAAAATCGCCCTTGGCATTCGCCGCCTCTTCTGCACGCAAGCGCGCTTGGTGCAGTTCATCTTCTGTCTGTCCAGCAAGGATTGAGAAATAGGCAAGTTCAGCAACCAACAAAACCGCCATCGTCCCCATAAGTAGATAGTTAATAATTTCCGTTGAAAGCAAATTTTGCATTGGCGGAATCCCGAATAAGCGCTCAGAGCTGGAAGCCAAATCAAAATAGATCACACAGGCCCATGCAATAGCGCTGTAAGCCATGAAGCCATACAAATAGCTCCGCTCTGTTTTCCATGAAAACGCCAAAAACGGCAGGGCCAAAATAGGAAAGAACAAGAGATCAACTTGCGTGCCATGTTCAGAAACGATGATCCCGAACACCGTTGTCAAAATGGCATTGATCAACCAAAACGCGCGGGCGATCGTGTCAAAGCGAAACAGAAACAACAGCAAACTAAGACCATAAACACCTGCCACCGATCCTGCGATGGCAAATCCCGCCATATCGCCCAACACAATCATCATTACCGCCCAACAGGTCGCAACGATAACAATCACCTGAACCGCAAGTTGACTAATGCGCACACGGCGTTCGCGATCAGTCTCGATCATGTTAGGAAGTTCAGAGGCCGACATCCACTCTACCACTCATAGTATCGTTAAATCACCTGTATTCATGATCAACGACTTGCACATAAGTTAATTTACATACAAATTCGCCACAAAATCTAGCGGGTTAATGCAATATGAAACATGCTCTTTTGATAATTGATGTTCAAAATGATTTTTGTCCTGGTGGATCGCTGGCAGTGACGAACGGCGATCAGATCATTTCAGGGATCAATGACATCATGAATGATTTCGATTACGTGATATTGACCCAAGATTGGCACCCCGCAAACCACAGTTCATTCGCAAGCAATCAGAATGCCGATCCATTCAGCGTGATTGAAATGCCATATGGCCCACAAGTTCTGTGGCCTGATCATTGTATCCAAGGGTCATTCGGCAGCGCGCTTCATGACGATTTGAACACAACACGTCCCGATTTGATTATTCGTAAAGGTCAGAACCCTGATGTGGATAGTTATTCTGCGTTTTTCGAAAATGACCACACAACTGCGACTGGCCTGCATGGGTATCTTACAGAACGATCTGTATCCAAGGTGACGCTTGTCGGATTGGCCACGGATTATTGTGTTAATTTTTCGGCACAAGACGCCGTAAAACTGGGGTATGAAACAAATGTTCGCATTGATCTGTGCCGTGCCATTGATCTTGATGGATCATTGGATCGGGCACGCAGTGATTGGGATGCGTTAGGGATAGGAATTTCATAATGGTGGATATCGCGACACGCGTTTGGAACCACAAATGGCGCATTGATCCCATTGTCAGATCACTGATCGACACGGATTTCTATAAACTGTTGATGTGCCAATCGATCCATCGTTACAAACCCGATACGCAGGTTACATTCAGTCTGATCAATCGTTCAAAACATATCCGCTTGGCCGAATTGATCGACGAAGGGGAATTGCGTGAACAACTGGATCATATCCGCAGTCTATCGCTCAGCCGCGGCGAAAGTACGTGGTTGCGCGGGAATACATTTTACGGCAAACGCCAAATGTTCAGATCCGATTACATGGAGTGGTTTGAAAACCTGCGTTTGCCCGATTACCACCTTGAAAAACGCGATGGTCAATATGAACTGACGTTCGAAGGCAGTTGGCCTGAGGTTATGCTATGGGAAATCCCAGCACTTGCCGTATTGATGGAACTGCGCGGTCGCGCCGTATTGAAAGATATGGGGCGTTTTGAAATCCAAGTTTTGTACGCGCGCGCGATGACAAAACTGTGGGAAAAGGTGGAACGCCTAAGGCAATTGGAACATCTGCGGATTGCCGATTTTGGGGCGCGTCGTCGTCATTCCTTTTTGTGGCAGGACTGGGCCGTACAGGCCATGCAAGAGGGGCTTGGAAACAAATTCATTGGCACCTCAAACTGTTTAATCGCGATGCGGCGCGATATCGAAGCGATCGGCACCAACGCGCATGAATTACCGATGGTCTATTCAGCGCTGGCGGAAACTGATGCTGATTTGGCACAAGCCCCCTATCAGGTTTTGGCAGACTGGCATGAAGAGCATGATGGCAACCTGCGCATCATCCTTCCCGATACCTATGGCACAGAAGGTTTTTTGAAAAATGCCCCAGATTGGTTGGCGGGTTGGACAGGTATCCGTATCGACAGTGGCAAACCCGAACTTGCTGCGGAAACTGCGATTCAATGGTGGAAAGACCGAGGCGAGGATCCGACACAAAAACTCGTCATCTTCTCTGACGGGCTCGACACCGACGAAATACAGACGTTATACCGACGTTTTACCGACAGGGTAAAAGTGTCCTTTGGCTGGGGCACAAATCTGACAAATGATTTCCGCGGATTGGTACCCGATGCGGGGCTTGAGGCGTTTTCGTTGGTCTGCAAAGCAGTGTCAGCGAATGGAAATCCAACCGTCAAATTGTCCGATAACCCGAATAAAGCAATGGGTCCAAAAGAGGAAATTGAACGCTATAAACGCGTGTTTGATGTTGGCCAACAACTGGCCGTCGACGTAACTGTTTAGGCCCCACTTCACCCCAGTATGTCATTGATATTCTGCGTCAAAATCGCAGCGAAAGGCAAATTTTATGTATCCATTTCTTAGACTTATCAAAGAAGTATTCAAATTTCGAAAGGCACCGCAATTGGGGTTTGGTGATGTTCACATATCCCATCATATGTGCATGCCATGGGATTTGGACCCATGGGTCGAATTGAACAACGGCCGCACACTAACCCTATATGATTTGGGGCGCATCCCTCTTGCCGCACGCTCTGGTCTATTGAATGTGTTGAAAGAACGCAGATGGGGAATGACCATGGCCGGTGCCTGCGTCCGATACCGCCGCCGCATCCGTATGTTTGAACGCATCGAAATGCGATCCCGCGCCCTCTGCTGGGACGACCGATTTATCTATATCGAACAATCCATGTGGAAAACCAACGGCGACTGCGCAGGTCACATCGTTTATCGCGGTGCATTTGTTGGGCACGATGGCATTGTTTCACCAGATCGCATTTGGTCAGCATTAAGTGAAACAGCGGATCGACCCGAAATTCCTGAATGGGTCGCTACCTGGATTGCGGCAGAAGATATGCGCCCTTGGCCGCCTATGCAGGACTGATAGCTTTGGGTCAAATTGCATTCCATGGCCACTTAATTCTTGACCCTCAATAAATACTTGCGTTTTGTGAGTAAAAAATGAGGGAGCACATGTCACAGAGAAAAACGATCTGGGGTTGGTACTGGTTTGATTGGGCATGTCAGCCGTTTTTCACCTTATTACTAACCTTCATTTTCGCCCCATTTTTTGCGCAGGTTGCGACAGAATATTATGCGTCTGGCGGGCTATCTGAACAATCTGCGGATGCTCGCGCGCAAACGCTCTGGTCAACGGGTATTACGATTGCAGGCCTTATCATTGCTTTTTCTGCCCCAGTGCTGGGTGCAATCGCGGACTCTTCTGGGCGTCGGATGCCATGGATTTCCTTTTTCACCGCTGCAGCAATTTTTGGGGCCGCCGCGACTTGGTTTATGGATCCCGCGGGATCCAACCTAGTGACAATGTTGGTAGCCTTTGTGATCTGCTACATTGGCGCTGAACTGGCATTTATTTTTGCAAGTGCGCAATTACCAGACCTAGGGGATGACGACAGCGTAGGTGGGATTTCGGGATCAGGATTGGCCTTTGGCTATGTCGGTGGCGTATTGTCTTTGGTCATTATGCTGCTGCTTTTTGTTGGCCAGGAAAACGGCAAAACCATATTCCTAAATCTTGATCCACTGTTTGGATTTGACCCTGCAGAGAAGGAAGGCACACGTTTTGCGGGCCCCTTTGCCGCATTATGGTGCTTGGTTTTCTCAATCCCATATTTCCTGTGGGTGCGTGAAGGGCACCTTCCCAATCGTAGGCCCAGCCTAGGCGGCGCAATGAGAACCCTGTGGCAGGCGATCAAAGGCGTCACAAATAGACCCAGTCAGGGTAAATTCCTGATTTCATCAATGTTCTACCGCGATGCATTAAACGGCCTTTATACATTTGGCGGGATTTATGCGGGCCTTGTTCTGGATTGGAGCATTGTTCAAATTGGAACCTTTGGAATCGTTGCCGCGATTTCCGCAGGTTTGTTTAGTTGGCTGGGTGGTAAGTTGGATAATCGTATCGGACCCAAGCCCGTCATTTACCTAACGATTTTCATTCTAATGGGTGTTTGTGTTGTCATTATCGGGATGAGCAAGACGCATTTCTTTGGAGTCGAACTGGCCGCAGGATCAACACTTCCTGATAATTTGTTCATGCTGTGCGGATGTTTAATCGGGGGCATGGGTGGCATGTTGCAATCTGCCAGCCGCAGTTTGATGGTGCGCCATGCAATGCCCGGAAAAGAAACGATTGAATTCGGCCTTTATGGCCTATCGGGTCGGGCCACAGCATTCTTGGCGCCATTGTTAATCACAATCGCCACAACCATCACTGACAGTGCGCGATTGGGTGTATCCCCCATTGTAATCCTGTTCGTAGTGGGCCTTGTGTTCCTAATTGGTGTGAATGCCAAGGGTGACGCAAGATAGGCAAGGCTTTGCACTTGGTTTAGAAATGATTTGCCTTCAACCGCTTCCTTGTTAGGGTTTGTCTAAAGGAATGCGTTTATGATTTTCAGATTTCTAATCCTATCCAGCCTGATCTGGCTATCCGCCTGTTCAAATTATGATCCTGAGTTGGTGGCCCGTCTAAGTACGAAAGAAGCCAAACATTTGTTTGGCACAGTTGAACGCGGATCAGAACAGCGTCCCGCCCCCTATGGTAGTTATGCCAAAGGATGCGTTGCTGGGGCCGAACAACTGGCAGAAACTGGATCAACATGGCAGGCGATGCGATTGTCACGCAATCGCAACTGGGGGCACCCAATCGCGATTGATTTCATCCAAGACCTCTCTGCCAAGGCGGCACGGCAATCAGGATGGAACGGTTTGTATATTGGCGATATCTCTCAACCGCGTGGCGGTCCGATGTTAACGGGCCATGCAAGCCATCAAATTGGGTTGGATATCGACATCTGGATGCGCCCTGCCGACGATCTGGCACTCAGCCCGAAACAACGCGAGGAGATATCATCCATTTCAATGCGCCGTGCGAATGGCGCCTACGTTAACGATCAGTGGACCAAACAACACCACAACATCGTCAAAGCAGCCGCATCCGATCCGCGCACCGCCCGCATCTTTGTTTTCCCAGGGGCCAAGGTTCAAATGTGCAAAGATGAAAATGGGGATCGGGCATGGTTGAATAAGGTGCGTCCGTGGTGGGGACACCATTATCATTTTCATGTACGCCTTTCCTGTCCAGTGGGCGCAACAAATTGCAAAAATCAGGCGCCACCACCGCCAGGTGATGGATGTAAGGATGCAGAACGTTGGGTCCGTGATATTTTGAACCCGCCGCCCCCAAATCCCAATGCGCCCAAACCGAAACCAAAGCCGCCCCTAACATTGGCGCGACTACCACAGCAATGTGTTGGAGTTTTACGGTCGAACTAAGTGGGCTTGTCATTTTATCCAAGTGACTTTAAACGCGTCTCGTTTCCGATTGGGAACCGAGTCTCCGAACACCTTCGATAAAAACGGATAAAGCTATGACAAAACTTCTTCCTGGCGTAATCGCCATGGCCACGATTGTGGTCGCCTCAAATATCCTTGTTCAATTTTTGCTATTGGATGGCCTTCTCACATGGGGTGCGTTTACCTATCCATTTGCCTTTTTGGTCACTGACCTGATGAACCGTGTTTACGGACCAGCTGCAGCGCGCCGTGTCGTATTTGTCGGCTTTGTAACGGGTATCATTTGTTCCCTGATCGGTAGCCAGATCATGTTTGACAGCGAATATGGCCCCTATGCCGCCGTTGCGTTTCGTGTTGCAATTGGGTCAGGGATCGCATTCCTGACCGCGCAACTGGTGGACGTTGCCATCTTTGACCGTTTGCGTAGCGGTGCGTGGTGGCGTGCTCCATTGGCATCAACTGTAATTGGATCTGCGCTAGACACTGCGATCTTTTTCACCATCGCATTTTCAACATCCATTCCGTTTTTCAGCGAAGCACAAAATGCAGAAATCAACTGGGCATGGGATAGCGCGCCATTGTTGTTGTTCGGCGGTGATGCACCCCTATGGGTATCATTGGCGATTGCCGATTGGGGCGTAAAACTGTTGCTGGCGTTGATTGCGTTGGTCCCGTTCCGTGTCTTGGTCGCACGTTTGCAAGCAAATACAACATCTGTTGCGAATTAAAACATTTTGACTTTTTTGGAAACTGTGGCACCATCACTAGTATTGAAACATAGTGAAAGGAGGTGGTCCAGTGTCTAGAGAGGTATTGGAGAGAGGTGTCGGAACAGTTTGGGAGGTCCTTGACTAAGGCAACCCTTGGTCATTGACCAAACGAATTGGTGAAGCCTAACCGGCCCACCTCCGAAATTCTCGAGGGTCGTCCGCAACGGGCGGCCCTTATCAGTTGGCGATATGATAACGATAAACGATAATATCAGCATTCAAGATTGGGAAATCACCGAACAATTCGTGCGCGCGTCAGGTCCGGGTGGACAGAACGTAAACAAGGTTTCGACAAAAGTGTCCCTGCGCTTTGAGGCAAACCGCTCCCCGAATTTGAGTGCTGCAGTAAAGGCCCGATTAAAGAAAATCGCAGGCACCAAATGGACAGTGGACGGCGCAATCATCATCCAATGTGATGAAACACGAAGTCAAATCCGCAACCGCGAGATCGCGCAAGATCGCCTAAAGGATTTGATAAAGAAAGCCTTGGTCGTTCCCAAACGGCGCCGCCCGACGAAACCAAGCCGTGGAGCAATAGAACGGCGGTTAAAGTCCAAGAAAATACGGGCAGAGGTAAAGTCACTACGTTCTGGGAAAATTGAATGAGGGGGTTTCAAATGCTGGTTAGGGCCGCAGTCGTAATTTCACTTCTCTGTTCTGTCGCTGATGCGCAAGAAGCAGGACAAAAAGCACGATCGGCTTACCAACACTTTTATTGTCATCATATCATCCCACTCATGGCAGAAGCAGATAGTGCAAAACTATTGGAGCAGTACGAAAACCATGTTTGGGCCGGCATCAGAGATGCCCGCAAAATGATGACCGAGATCGAAAAGTTCAAAGGTGCAAACCAAGAAGGTTGGTTGGAACACGCACCCGCAAATTGGGGATATTATTTGAATTCTGGTCCAAGTGAGGACTTTGTCATTGGGATGCTTTATGAACAAGTGAGGGGTGTCGTAGAACGACAAATCCTTCAGGAAGAAGATGGCCGCTATATATCGAATACAACGCTTCACCAAGAAAGTGCCCGAGCAAGCTATTACAAAAAAGGGTGCAAGGATTTGAAATGATAGCAAAAGGATTGGATCACTACCATAAGCAGGACAATGATGATGCCCTGCGCGCGGTTTATGACGAATGGGCCAAGGAATACGATCACGATAACGATGCAACATTGGGCACAATATCCCAGCCAAAGACCGTTGAAATTCTCTCTGCGGTTCTTGAAAAACATGCCAAGATCCTTGACGCAGGATGCGGAACTGGGCTCGTCGGAGCAGAATTGGCAAAACGCGGATATGCTGCGTTCGACGGTGTCGATCTATCGGCCGAAATGCTGCGATACGCAAAAACACGCGGGTACACAAAGCTTTTTCAATATAGTTTGAATGATCCACTACCCATATCAGATGGTGCATACGATGCGATCATCAGTGCAGGTCTATTCACACATGGACACGTCAAAACCCATGCTATTCGTGAATTGATTAGGATCACAAAATCAGGTGGTTACCTATGTTTTACCATCAATGAGGGCGTTTATCGCAGCCAAGCGTTTGATAAGGAAATACAAAGCATCACTGATGATAAGCTGTGGGATATCGAAAAATTGGAAAAAGAAGCCTATATGACCAAGGAACAGGTGCAGGCCTACTACTGCCTGGCGCAGGTTCGTTAAGTGCTATTTGGCGTGCGTTTTTACCAACATATCGATCTGTTGTGCAGGCATCGCGCCTGATTTACGAAACACCTCCTTCCCGTCACGATAACCAATCAACGTCGGGACACCGCGAATGCCCAATTTCGTTGCGACGCTTTGATATTGCTCAGTATTCAGTTTGGCCAATCGTGCCTTACCTGATAATTTTGATGCAGCCTTTTCAAACTCTGGTGTCATCGTTTTGCATGGTCCGCACCAAGGAGCCCAAAAATCAACGACAAGCAAAGCGTCATCAAGATTCTTTGCCTTTTCAAATATCTTTGGCGACAATTCAGACACTTTGGATGGCATCAAACCTGCGCCGCAACTGGCACATTTTGGACCCTGATACACCTTATCTTTGGGAACACGGTTCCCTTGTCCGCATTTCAGGCATGCAAGCTTGATATAATCCATAGGTGTCGTCCCAGATACACTATGCGAATATCCATAGGATGTTTCACGCAAGCTTACAAATCTGATTAGTTCAGTGGTGCACTTTCTTGTTCGGCAGCACCGTTCATCATTGGCGCTATCTGAGATACGACAGACTGATCAGGACGCATGGTCGCGACCAATTCAGCAACTTTTATCCCAAATTTGCGCATTTCGGATCTGTTCAAAATCGCCCCATTCTCGGCCAAGTATAACCAATCCGTAACATCCAACGTATGCCCACCAGATTCCTTGGGAAGGACAATGCGATATTTTAACTGAATTGAAGATCCCGAAACTTCACCCTGTGCGGTTCCAATGATGTCATCTGCAGTTGCGGTAAAAGTGTTACCAGGGCCCTTTTTCAGGAACCATTTTCGTTCTTGGGTTTTCCCATTTGAATACGAAAAACTTTCTGAGAGGGTTCCGCTATCTCCGTCCCACGTCCCCATCATGTTAGCGACAAAAGTCACGCCCACCTTACCGTCAGGACCATAAATAAGGCCTTCGGACAAGATGGGTCCATTCAAATGTTTATCCAAAACAAATAGTGGGCCAGTTTGCGAATAATCCTTAGGTGACTGCGACGAAAAGCTAAAAAACCGCGATTTGACACCGATCACGGCAAGCAAAATTACTACTAAAATCGTAAGAAATTTCATCGTTACGATACTCCGATTTGACTGTGGCTACAAATTCGTCTGTTAGTGAACTAGGCTGAACGATATTTTATTCAAGCGCTCTCGGCGTGTGCCAATTCAACCTGTACAACCTGCGTGTGACCCACCGAAAATGCAGCGGCGCAGATATCAAGGTAAAATTTCCAATGCCGCAAAAATGGATCGTCGTACCCCAGTCCTTTTATTTTGTTGGCTTTGGCCGCCAAACGTTCGGACCATGTTCGACAGGTCAACGCATAAGATTGGCCAAATTCAAAGTTGTCTTTCACAGTCAAACCAACATTATTGGCCTGTTGTGCAATGTGCGCACTTGAAAGCAACAATCCCCCTGGGAAAACGTGCTGGCGGATGTAATCCGAACCCTTGGCGTAATAATCAAAGCTATCATCTGGAACAGTGATCGCCTGAATCAATGCACGTCCACCTTCAGCCAAGTTTTGTTTGATCGCACGAAAATAACTGGGCCAGTAGCGCTGGCCAACCGCTTCAATCATTTCGATTGAAACGATATTATCAAATTTGCCTTTCACATCACGATAATCACAAAGTTGAATGTCGGCACGACCATCTAAACGCGCATCTGCATAGTTACGCTGTGCTTTTGAGACGGTAATTCCTGTAACGTGACGCCCTTGATCGGCCGCGCGTTCGGCAAATCCGCCCCACCCACAACCAATTTCCAAAATACCTTCTTTATCGGTTAGGCGTGACAATGCGCGGTCATTTTTACGATATTGCGTGGCCGTCAAATCATCACCGGGATCATTATAAATCCCCGATGAATACATCATCGTTTCTTCCAACCACAGTTGGTAAAATTCGTTCCCAACATCATAGTGCGCGTAAATATTTTTTTGCGATCCAGATTTGGAATTCGCACGCACGACACGATCAATGATTTGATATTTTAGCGAATTCAACCACGTCGCGTCGTCAAAATCAGAAAATGTATCGCGATTTGCAAGACCAACACGAATGATGCTTTCGATTGACGGCGTGTCCCACAATCCATGTACATAGGTTTCGCCTAGTCCAATTTGGCCACGTGCAGCCATCGCGCTGACCACGGCCCAATCGTGAATTTCAAGAACTGCTTCTTCACCTGATGATCCAAAACGATGCGTTTCGCCCTCAGGTGTTTTGATGACGACAATGCCAGAGGTAACGCCCTCACACGCCGACAGAAACCGAGACTTCAGCGCGTTGTCCGTGAATTTCATGGCGATCACCTTTCAATAGTTCTGGCGCACTCATCGCGCGGATGACTCTCATGGCGCTTGCAATCCCGTCCTCATGGAAACCATGGCGGTTATAAGCGCCGGCGAACCATGTGCGATTTGCACCTTGCATATTCTTAATCATAGTTTGCGCACGAATTGCTGCTGCGTCAAACAATGGATGCGCAAACTGCACATCATCATAAATCAATTCATCTGGGATATCGTCCGTCGGGTTTAGTGTAACGAACAATGGATCGCTTTCGGGGATCCCCTGCAGGAGGTTCATCCAATAGGTGACACCAATACTTCCTTGTTGAGAGCGATAAACCCAACTGGACCAACACGCGCGGCGTTGAGGCATTTGGCGCACGTCCCGATGCAGCACGGCGCGATTTTCCTGATACTGTACGGATCCAAGCGCAGTTTTTTCATCCTTGGTTGCATCGGACCCCAGAATGCGCAGCGCCTGATCAGAATGGGTGGCAAAAATAATTTCATCAAACCCATCAAAGCTGTGACCGCTGATGTGCACCGAACAGTCCAAGGGTCCACGCGTCACGCCAAGTACCGGCGCATCCAATTGGATGGTCGCCCCATTTTTCAAAAGTGCCGCTTCGATACGTGCCACATATTCGCGACTGCCACCATCAACCGTCCACCATTCATGCGTTTGACCACCCGCCAACAATCCATGATTTCGGAAAAATTGAACAAGCGATTTTGACGGAAACTTATCAATGTCTGCAAGCGGCGTTGACCAAATTGCGCCACTCATGGGCAGCATGTAATATTCTTTGAACCACTTACCCAAGCGCAGTTCATCAATAAACTCGCCAATAGACTTATCATCACTGGCGACATCCTCTGCACGAGCGCCAAAGCGAAAGATATCGCGGATCATTTTGTAAAACTGCGGACGAATAAGGTTGCGTTTCTGCGCCACAAGAGAGCCAATGCCGTTCATTGCATATTCAAGGCGACCGTTATCGATGGTGGCGGCAAAGCTCATATCGCTTTTCTTGATTGGCACGTCTAATTCATCGAACAAGCGCGTCAGATATGGATAGGTTGCAAAGTTGAAAACAATAAATCCTGTATCCACGGGCTGATCACCGTTGATACCAGCAACCTTGGTGCGTGCATGTCCGCCTAGACGATTTTCCGCCTCAAACAGTGTGATATCATGGTGTTTAGACAAATAATATGCACTAGATAACCCTGAAATTCCCGCTCCGATGACCGCAATTTTCTTGCGGGAAATATTAGGATTATCAAACATGAGTGCCTCGTTTAGTTTACACTTTTATACGAATACACCTCTGAGGCAGATCAATGTTTTTTGCAAACAAATAATAATAATCATTGAAACCACCCCAAAACATGATCCATTTGCCAAATAATTGCGTAAAAATACCACTATGTTGAAGATAATTTCAGGTCACACCTACCATGCACGTCGCGGCGAAATCAAAAACGCGTTTCGCTATAGTGTCGATTATTTGTTACACGATTTTCAAAAAACACCCGACACTTGGTTGTTTTCGTTCGACCGTTTTAATCTTTGGTCTCTACGCACGTCTGATCATGGCGGAATGCCCAAATCAGGCAAGGGTATAAAATGGTTTGAACAAATCTTGACCGAAAATGGGTTTGACCCTGAAACGTGCGATACGTTTTTAATAACTGCGCCACGTTTTCTGTGGTTTGAATTTAATCCTGTTAGCTTTTGGATCGCCACGAAAAACGGTTCACCAGTTGCAATGGTAGCAGAAGTGAACAGCACCTTTGGTCAACGACACTGTTATTATTGCGCCAAACCAGACCAGAGTGTCATCACACCAGCGGACAGTTTGAAGGCGCAGAAACTGATGCATGTATCGCCGTTTCAAAAAATATCTGGGGAATATACGTTTAACATAGGCTTTACCCCAGAAAAATTTTCAATGCGAATTGATTATCGTGACGGCCAGCAAGGTGTATTAGCTACACTGGATGGAGCGATCACAAACGCCAGTGATACAACATTGGCATATGCTGCCCTGCGCCGACCATTCGGAGCGATGCGCGTTCTAACACTTATACATTGGCAGGCGGTCAAGTTATGGATCAAAGGGGCCCCATTTTTAGGGCGTCAAAAACCGCCATCAACCTTGGTGTCAAAACGCGATGCGTAGTTTTAAAAACAAATCAATCTGGCTGATCGGTGCAAGTGAAGGACTGGGCAGAGAAGTTGCCAAGTTGCTAAACGCAGAAGGTGCAAAACTTTTCCTGAGTGCACGAAATGAAACATCACTTCGTGATCTGTGCCATGAAATGCGCGATGCTACCCCGCTTCCTTTGGATGTCACGAAAGCCGATAGCGTCCGCGCGGCCTATGATCAGATCGAAAATTTAAACGTCATGATTTATAATGCGGGCGCGTATGATCCCATGGCAACTCAGGATTGGGATACGGAAAAAGCCTTGCGCATGATTGATGTGAACCTAAACGGTTGCATTCGCGCAGTTGGAGAGGTCTTGCCTGACATGTTGGCAAGTGGATCTGGGCATGTAGTTTTGATTGGCTCGCTTTCTGCCTATGGCGGGCTGCCCAAAGCGATTGGATATGGAGCAAGTAAGGCAGCAGTCGCCAGCATTGCAGAAACCATGCGACACGATTTGCAGGGCACCGGGATTGATGTTCAATTGATCAACCCAGGATTCATCAAAACCCGCCTTACAGACAAAAACGATTTCAAAATGCCCCAATTACTAGCCCCGAGCGAGGCCGCGAAACACGTGATCAAAGGCATGCGGAAAAATACATTCCGATATGATTTTCCGTGGCCATTTTCACGTGTCATCAAATTATTTACGAGTTTGCCAGATTTCATTCGATTTCGCGTCTGATTATGACAAAAATACACTTCGTGAACGTCAAAACATTTCAAGTCACGTGAAATAATTGAAGCAGCGAAGCAAATACGCTAATCAAGTTTTGCGAAATAAACATTCGAAAAGCTGTACCCAATCCGTCTGTAACAAACTACGGAGCGGTGCCGATAGATGTTAGACCTAAATCGAAAAATGTGCTCTATTTTAACAAAAGGCGCACAATATCAATTCACGATACGTGAATTGGTCAGTCTTTTTACACGCAAAGAGTTTCTTTCGCTCGCGTTTTCGATGATGTGAGCCTCCCCATCTGACCTGGTCCACCGCTATGTTTAGCAAACTATGGACGCGACAGATTCGCTGAACCAGACATTGCCAGCACGCCATCGTCACGCCTGATCCAAATTTCTACTTCTGACGTGGATGTTTGCAGCCCGCAGACTTTAAACTTCATTGTATCAAACACAGGTGCCAGCGCGCGGAATTGAAAATATTTTACCGCCGCATCAGGAAAATTTTTCCAGATCAAATCAAGCATCAACGTGGCAAGCAGTGGACCGTGTACAATCAATCCCTGATATCCTTCGGTTTCAATGCAAAACGGCTGATCGTAATGTATGCGATGGCCATTGAACGTCAGCGCGGAATAGCGAAATAACAATACGGGATCGGGGTTCACCGCATATGAAAACTCGGGCAGCGTTTCGGATGTTTGATAAACTGGTGCCATTGCGTTTTTGTCAGGCGCACTTCGATAAACGATGTCGTGCTCTTCCTCGACACAACAGGCTTCATGTTGAAATACCTTATGCGCAACTGTGACAAATACCAAATCTCCAGATTTCCCCGATTTCTGTTGAATGGATTTTATTGTCGAAACTTTGCGTGCCTCTGCCCCGATCACCAAATCGTTCAAGAATGATACGCGACTACCTGCCCACATACGGCGTGGCAGTTTTACAGGTGGCAAAAACCCACCAAGCGCTGCGTGACCATCATAATTTGCCTGATCAAGTCGATAAATCGGTAAGAAATACAACCAATGCCAAAGCGGCGGCAAAGATGAACCATCGACGTACTGTGTATCATGGTTCAAGGTCGCCGATAACGCATTGGCTGGAAAGGCCACAATTTGATCGTGGCGCTCTTCACTGTTTCCCAACCAATCCGTTAAATCGTCCACAGGTATTCTTATCCTTCGGGCATCGTTTGTTTAAATACGTCCATCGCCTGCATTTTCGCCTGCCATTCCGCCATCTTAGGATGACGAGATTGCCAATCGCGAACACCGTGGCGGAAATCGATATAATCCAATGCACACGCAACAGATATCTGTCCCGCATTCAGCGGACCCTGTACTTCTGCATATGCGCCCGTTTCCAGCGACGCGATGGCATGTTCCACTTTGGACCACTGTGCCTCTATCCAACTGGGTGATTGTTCATTTTCTGGGCGTAACCGTTTTTCGTATGAAATCGATACACCCGACTCCATAATGCCATCGCCCAAAGCCTCAAGCGTTAAGACTTTCCAAATATTATCCGCAGGATACATGCCCAATCCCGCCAGATCATCCAAGTAACGGCAAATAACACGACTATCGAACAGTGTAGAGTTATCATCCAATATCAACGCTGGGATTTTACCCAATGGATTTGCCGAACGCGCATCATCAGCCACGTTCAATGCCGTCGTCGCAACAGGTGTAAACGTAATCTTATCAGTTAAATTTCCCAAGTGTGTATATACCGCGACCTTTCGCACAAATGGCGACGCAGGCGAATAAATGAGTTTCATAATGTTCTCCGCTATTTTTTGTGATGTTAGCTCAAACCGACGCAATTGAAAGATTTATTGCGGCAGATCTTTCATCAATTTTGCAAGCGCTGGAACATGGTCAGCCAAGGCATCTGCTGCGTCCAAACGTGCTTGTTCTGGTTTGTTTTGACCCAGCTTCCATGTGCTGTGCAGTTCAGAGGTTTCAAACTTAAACGGTAATATCTGACGCATCATTCGCTTTTTGACGTCATCGGTCATCTTTTCCATCGTCCAAATCGGTTTGGGATGTAATTGTGACTCAAAATGATCCGATAGACGGGACAACAACGGTTCCAGCACATCATCCTCCAATCGCATCAACTGACCCGTTAAATGGATAGCGACATAGTTCCATGTTGGCACTTGGTCGCCTATGCGATACCAGTCTGGTGAAATATATCCATCTGGACCGTTCACAATTAATGTCGTTGGAACCGCTTCACCAACCTCAACACGCGCCATTGGGTTGGATCGGACCAAGTGCAATTCAATGTACGATTGGCATGCAGATAGCAAAAAGGGAACGTGTGAGATGAGTGGCAAACCGCTGGTTGATTGGACAAGTGTTCCAAAACTGGTTTGTGACACCAATTCCCAACCATGCCCGTCTGATGTGTTTCTAAAGCTTGGGTTTGGATGCATGCGAATGCTCTAATCCTGATATGGAAAATATGTTGGCGCGTCCCCGTTCACCCATTTTGGATATTTATCCATAATCGCCGCGAACCGAGCTGAGTCTTTAAAACTCTGTAACCATACAACGGTTTTTTCCCATGGTTGTGCAGAAAACCAATCCAAATCCACATGTGCGAATTGTCGAATGAACGGCAATATCGCAAAATCTGCCAATTTTGGGTCTGGACCAAACAAATTGCCATCCAAACGCTGTTCCAATTCTTGAATGAAACTTGACGCTGCATCACGATTTACAATTGGATCTATCTCAGGATACCTGGTTGGGTATTTGTATCGATCCAGTGCGTGTTTAAATGTTCCATCGCATGTCGACATAAGCGAATAACCCACAGTCGGCATTTGCATCAGGTTCTCAGGATCGTTCTGCCCCAGCGCCCAGGCCATGATGTGCAAACTTTCATCAACAACGCGTTCACCTACCTTTAGACAAGGCACAGTCGCAGTGGGCGATGTTTCTAAAAATTCTGGCGTCTTATCGCGCAGAACAATTTCACGCAGCTCAACTTGAATTCCACTGCTTGCAATCGCAAGTCTCGCGCGCATCGCATAGGGGCATCGGCGAAAACTATATAAAATGGGATAGGTCATGGTGTTACGGGCGCTGCAAACAACTTGCCATTTACGATATCGGTAATTTGGGCTGTAACTATTTCGCTTTCCTGTTGTGAAGCATCGAAACATACCTCTGTAAATTGCTCGGTACGCCCCATGTTAGGGTTTTCCATCAACACCGCGTGGACCTTGCCAACCTGATCACGCAAATGCGTCTGTACTTTTTCATCACCCTTTTGCCGGAGTATCGCGGCACGTTCCTTAATCAACCTACCGTCAACAGCTGGCATGCGTGCCGCAGGCGTTCCCTGACGCGCAGAATAGGGGAAAACGTGTAGCCAAGTAAGATCGCACTCGTCCACCAACTTTACCGAGTTTTCAAAGTGGGCTTCGGTTTCGGTGGGAAAGCCCGCAATGATATCCGCACCAAAAACCATATCAGGGCGTAATTTGCGCGCCTCTTCACAAAACTGAATGGCATCATCTCGCAGGTGCCGACGTTTCATGCGTTTCAGTATTAGGTCATCACCATGCTGCAAACTTAGATGCAGATGCGGCATCAAACGCGGTTCTGTTGCGATGGCCTGCATCAGATTTTCATCAACCTCAATTGAATCAATCGAACTAATCCGAAGTCTGTTCAAATTAGGAACCAATTTAAGAATACGCATCACCAAATCGCCCAGCTTTGGGGCGGCAGGCAAATCAGCGCCCCAACTGGTTAAATCGACACCTGTCAGGACAACTTCGTTGTATCCACTGTCCACAAGCCGTTTGATTTGATCAACCACGACGCCCGCTGGAACAGAACGCGAATTTCCGCGGCCATAGGGAATGATGCAAAATGTACAGCGATGATCGCAGCCGTTTTGAACCTGAACATACGCGCGGCTACGTGTGCCAAAGCCATCAATCAAATGTTCTGCTGTTTCGGTCACGGACATAATGTCATCAACTTGGACGCGTTCGGTTTCACCAATAAAACCGTTGGATAAACCACGCCACGTATCTGCGGATAGTTTTTCTGTATTCCCAATAACTGCACTGACCTCTGCCATTTCGGCAAAACTATCTGGGTCAATTTGTGCAGCACATCCCGTTACGATGATTTGTTTCTCAGGAAACTGCCGCTTTTGTTTTCTGATCTCTTGTTTTGATTTTCGGACGGCTTCGGCTGTTACGGCGCATGTGTTAATGACATAGACATTTTCTACGCCTGCAGTCTGTGCCAATTCCTTCATCGCCTCGGTCTCATAGGCGTTCAATCGGCACCCAAGCGTTGTGAAAATCGGCGCATCACTCATCATACGCCTGCCAAGAATTCCAAAGTGAACACACCGTCAAAAACATGCGCTGTCGGACCCGCCATCCAAACACCATCATCACGCCAATCAACCTGTATTTGACCGCCATCCAGATCAATTGTGACAGAGCGACCTGTCAGCCCGCGGCGTGCGGCTGCAACAGCAGTTGCACATGATGATGATCCTGATGCAAGCGTTACACCGACACCCCGTTCCCATACGCGCATACGAAGGCGATTGGGTGCGATCACAGTTGCGAATTGAACATTTGTACGCTCTGGAAATAACGCGTGATGTTCGGTTTCAGAACCACGACCTTCCAAGTTTACCTGCTCTGCATCATCGACAAAAAACGTGCAATGCGGGTTTCCCATTCCCGTGGCGGTAGGGGCGCCGTCAATTGGTAACGACAACGTATCGCATTCATACGCCAACGGAACCTCGTTCCAATTTAACATGGGGGGTCCCATATTCACGGCCGTAATTCCTTCGCCCTGATCAATAGCATGCAAAATCCCGCGATCGGTTTTCAGATCAAGCG